>Ga0208660_1000417_pt1 | contig 17155 bp, 25 predicted proteins | sample DEB08_DNA_13_FD_184527 | JGI IMG/M metagenome (GOLD analysis project Ga0208660, IMG submission 184527) | Aqueous microbial communities from the Delaware River and Bay under freshwater to marine salinity gradient to study organic matter... | ecosystem: Environmental > Aquatic > Marine > Coastal ... | reverse complement strand
CTGAACACTCTTATTTTGGGTTTAGCGTGGCAAACGATCAATAAATTAGGATTAGATGGCAGAATATTGACGTTTTGGATATATGGAAAAAGGAAAGTGTTTGGAAAACGCAAAAGATTTTGGGGATAGACATAGAAATGTAACTCAAAAGCCTCTGTTAAAAAATAGAGCAGTACGCGCGGCGCGAAATAAAATATTTTTGGGTAAGGGGTGCTACTTTTTGGGGGAAAATTTACGCGGTAAGTCCTCACATCCTGAAGCTCTCGGCACTAAAGGGTTGAGCTTGTGACCGTCACGGCGTTGTTCGCTTGGGCCACGCGCTTTCTGGGTCTTTTGATACGTTGATAATGTTAATTTCGACCGTGAAAGCGTCTTTCATGCGCTTATATAGTCGTTTGAACGCGGGCGTACTCGCTCCGAGGTTGTTTACGTCGTCGACTTTATTACTTTTCAGACGATTTCCCACGATTAGGCAGCCATTTGTGTGGTCATCATCGTTTCCGATATGGATATAAACATATTTAAAGTTTGGCACGTCTTGTAATTCAAAATGCCAATCAAACCACGGATACTTAGCGCGGTATTTCTTAGTAAGTCCGCTCAAAACACGCCTTTGTTTAACCTTATATAGTCCCTCGGGAATACGCGTCTCACCTTCGACCTTTACTTTTTGGTATTGGTCCTCTAACGTGAAACAATTAAAATATTTACCTTCATAGAGGAGGCCGATAGTCGAATCTGGCGACTCAGAAAAGCGGTATAAGGTAAGGTGCATATCTAAGCGACTCATTTTTTTTTGTTTAGTAGGTGATTGGTTAGCGTACTCAATGACGTCTCAATATTACCGAGTCTTGTGTCGACCTCTTTACGGAATTGCTTGTCTACGCCGTCATTGACCTTAAAAGAGCTATCAATTTCGTTGACTTTAGCCTCCAATTTTTCGATCTTTTTGTTCTGTATTTTGTCGACCATTTTATGACCCACAACGGAACCACCACCACCCAGACCCAAGGCCGCGAGCAATGTGGCCCAATGCTCGGTTAACCATTCTTCCATGTTTTTACTTTGTAAGTTCTTGAAATTCATCAACGCTAATTGTCCCTTTGGCTAGCATCCAACAGGCGGCCAAGGCTAAAATTAACCTAACACAAGATTTTATAAAACGCGGCGTCACTAGCCTACCTACCCCCCCATCCTTAGAGGTAAGATTGTCGCGTAGAGAGCCTATAACAGGCGTTAAATCGGCGACGGTTGAAATAATTGTTTTTAAAATCATCTTTTTTTGTTCAAATATAAATATTTTTCATTAAAATTGCGTATGGTCTTATATATTAACGGTGAAATCACTCAAGAATTAGCGAACAGCGTTCGCGCACAGCTTGAAAAAACAAAAGGGCCTATAGATTTGCACATCGACTCCCAAGGTGGAGACGTATTTGCGGGTCTCTCTATCTACAATATGCTCCAGAGGCGTGAGGTAACAGTCTATGTCGATGGATTGGCGGGGTCAATAGCTTCAGTCATTGCGCTAGTTGGAGATGAGAGGCCGCAAATAAGTGAGACAGGTACTTTCGCCATTCATAATGCTCTAATAAACCAGACTCAAGGGAATCATCACGATCTTAGACAAGTGGCTAGCAGCCTCGAAAAGTTCAGCGATATTGTCGCGTCAGTTTATGAGAAAAAGACCAATTTAAAACTCGATGAAATCAAGGAATTGATGAACGCCGAGAGTATTTTTACAGCTGATGAGGCTGTACAATTAGGCTTTGCAAAAGAAATTTACACGCCATTAAAAGCCATGGCATACTTTAAAAATATAGACATGAATTTACTAGAAAGAATTAGAGCCAACATGGCGACGCAAGAAGCGTCAGTCACAGAGGCACAAGAACCGAGCGTAAGCGCTGAGGTAGAAGAAGGGGACATCGTTGCAGCATTCGATGAGGCACAAGTCGCCGAAATTACTGCTATTGTTGAGGCTGTAGTAGCTGAACTTATGGCGGGAACTGAGGAGGTAGTAGAAGCAAAGGTCGGAGAAGTGACCGCGCAAATACTTGACAAGGTAGTTAGCGAGGGAAGCGCTCCACTAAAAAAATCAATTTCACAGCCTACTCAGCCAATGAATGGCTTACAGGCATTTTATAACGCGAAAGCAAAAATCAAAAATAGCAAAATATCATGAGCGATATAACACCAATTACCCAGAATGCGAATGGGATCATACCTATTCCTAATTATCATTTGCCTGTTGTATTGGGTGCAACCACAATAGACAGGGGCTTGATGAATGTAAGACCTTCCTACATGGATAAGGTCGAACTATTGAGAATGGACTCAAGCGCTAATAGCTTGCATGCCCCTGTTTCAACACCTACCACAGGTGTAGGAGATTACTCTATTACTAACAGATTAATCACCACAGGAAATATTATGTATTACAGGACGTTTAACCCTTTGAGGGATTTCGAAAACGAATACGAATGGCAGTACAGCACAGGACGCCAAGTAGATGCACGCCTTGCAGCCGTTACTCAAACCGCTATTGATGAACTAGCATCTAATGATATTGCTGACGGACTAGAAAATCTAATCTGGAATGGTGACACCACAAGCGGCAACGCTTGGCTCTCTAGATTTGACGGTCTAATTAAATTACTTGACGCGGACAGCGATACAAATCTCAATAATGTAACCTTTGGCGCTGCTTTAACCGCTGCTAATATTATTGATAAATTAGAGGCTATGATTGCCGCCTGTCCCAGTGCAGTTCTTGAAAACTTAAGTATTAAATTTGTTGTATCTCACAAGGATAAGCAAAAATTATTTGAAGCCTATAGAGATGCCACCATCACGAAAGGTATTAATATCATGGATGGTGGAGTTCCACAGATTGCGGGCATTCCTGTTGTATCTTGTGGTATTCCTGAGAACAAGGTAGTACTTGGAGTATTTAATAACGGCCGAGATAGTCAATTTCAAGCTGCTACTTGGATGGATCAAGATAGGGGCATTGTAGTTGATAGATTAGCTGCCAACTCAGAGGACTTTTTTATAAAGGCTTTGATAAAATTCGGCGTTAACTACGTTCGCGGAGAGCAAATCGTTTACGGCAAGCAGTAATGAGTTGCGCGGGAATTTTTAGCGGAGCAACCGTCTCATGTTCTGACCCATTAGCGGTCGGAATTGAGCAACGGTTATTTCTCGCGAACTTGGAGGATGTAGCATCCTTCACGTTTGATGGAACTGAAACCAATATGGTTACAGCCATCACAATGAAAGCCACTAAGACGTTTTTTGAGTTCGAAGGACTAAAGCAGTCCATTAGTACTCAGTCTGAGTATATGCCAAAGCCCTATTCTGTAGGGTATAAGCATACAGTAGATTTTAGCGTTATGGATGTTTCAGCCTCACAGCGTAGGAACTTGGAGGCTATGGCTTTCCAACCTCAAGTAGCTATTGCGTATGGACCAAATGACTCAAGCCTCGGAAACGGTGCATTTGAGATACTTGGAATTAACGCGGGTCTTGAGATTGTTACTAATATTCGTATACCCGCCGACAATGAGACAGGCGGAGCATACAGAATACAGCTAGCAACACCAGACGCGGGCGGCATTGAAAGCCAATTGCCATCGGTATTCTGGTCCACTGATTACGCCACTACATTAGCGGCATTAGTTGCATTAAAATCATAATATGGGAAATCTAAGACAGAGTAAGTATAAATCTGTTTTTCTTCAAAACCTCGAGGCCAAGCGTCTCGGGGTGAAGAAGGAAATAGAGGCAAAGCCAACGGCTAAAAAGACTTACAAAAAGAAAAAGGTAAAAAAATAGATGGAGTTTTTAGGATCATTCGGCGCTAAGCCTACATTTCAGCGCATCGCTACGCCACGCGATACTGTTGATAATATTATCATGTACGGCGTCGACAATTTGTATCCTCAATTCATCGAATCTATTTTTAATTTAAGCCCAATAACAAAAAGCGCCGTCAATTTAATGGCGTCTTTTATTAGAGGCGACGGCTTTGAGAATGGCGATATCGAAGTTAATGATCGCGGCGAGACGGCTAACGATATTCTCTGGTCAATCTCTAATGACCAGGCATTATATAACGGCTATGCTTTACACTTAAATAGCAGCGGCCTTGGATCAGTTAAAACCGTTGAGCATATACCCTTTGAATTTGTACGCCTTGGCTTACCTGATCAGAAAGGACGCATTAGAGATGTACGCGTTTCTAATAATTGGGAGTCTAGCAATGAACAAGCCTTACCAAGTGATAAGTTAAACGCTGTTAGATATCTTTTATTTAACGATGCAGACAACGGCCGTGAGGCGCTAACATCCAATAGGGGAATGGTTTTATATTCCACACCTAAAAAAAACGAATACGCGCTTAGCTCCATTGATCCAATTATTGAAACAGCGCAAAGCGATAACGAATTGCAAAAGTTTGAACTTGGAAATATTACGAATGGCTTTTTGTCTATGTCAATCTTTAAGTATCCAAGCGCGGGCGACAGCGAAGAACAAGAGGAGGCAATCAGAAAGCGTTTAAATGAATTCCGCGGGGCAAGCCATGCCAATAGTGTGTTAGTGATAGGGGTAGACGAAGACAGCGAGAACACTCAAAATTTAATAGAGCAAGTACCGGCTAATAATAACGACAGCCTTTTTATTAATACGACTCTAAACGTAAAAAATAGAATACTACAAAACTTTGCTTTGCCGTCTGGCTTGATGGGAATGCTCCCAGACGGGGCGGTGTTTACCGCTACTCAGTTGGCGGATGAGTACGTTTATATGAACCTACGAACCAAGGACACTAGAAACCACATCGAGAGACAGATGGAAAAGCTAGGCTTAGACCTTGGAAAAATTATACCTAATCAATTCGAATCTTCTCAAATGGCAGAAAATGGCGTTACTACAAGATAAGTTATTATTTACAAAGGCCGACATTGCAAAGGCGAGAGAGATTAGCGCTAACATTACAGACGCGAAGATAGAGCCGTATATAAGAGAAACCCAAAGCCTCTCAGTTAGAACCTTCCTCGGCGATCAACTTTACCTATTACTATTAAACGATTACACGGTCTTAAGTAATACATTCGCATCGCAGCGCTTTACAGACCTGTGGTTTGGATCAGACTATACTAATAGCAATGGTGTAATAGTAAGACAAAACGGCCTTAAAATAGCAGCGATTTATTTCTGTTATGGTCAATTTATATTGCAACAAAATACAAATGTAGGGCGCTATGGCGTGGGCAGTCTGAATCAAATAGATACAGAGACCTCAGGAACATCAACCGTAAGAACTAAAAAGAATCAATCCGACTCAATCGCCCTTAACTACCAAGCGGCTGTAGGTTTGTTTTTAAATGATAAGGCCACCACATACCCAGAGTGGCAAACCAAGACCACCACAGGCCAGAAAATAGCGGCTCCATTCTTTAAAGTTTAAAATATTTTTCAATAAGTTTGGTTATTAAAGTAAGTCTACTTATGTTTGTATCAAGCAAACAGAAAAAGACTTATGAAAACTTATAACATTTCCGAAAGATCATTATTAAATTTCTTAGAGTACGCCTTTAAATCTGGTAAGATTGAGACTTATGATAGTCTTTTACCAATAAGTGAAGATGAGGGTTTTAAAGTAGTAAAAACCCAAGTTTTTAATATGGTGGAAGATAACGACGCATATTTCAAGGCGTTACACGAAGACTTAAAACCAAAATTTCATGAGGATTAATATAGAAATACCAGAAGACGTCCACAGCACTTTAAAAGCTAGAGCAGCTATGGAAGGAATACCTTTAAAAAAATTAATTATAGAACTTTTAAAAAGATATAAATATGCAATTTTTACCGATTGATTACGAAGCACCAAAGCCAAGCTCTGGCGGCTATACCAAATGCCTTAAGGGCGAAACCGTTCTTAGATTTTTAGGCGATCCCATAGTGGGCTATGAATGGTGGGAATCTATACACGGCACCGAAAAACCTGTAAGGGTTTCCAATATGAGAGATATACAAGATGAACACGCCACACAGAAAGCGAAACATTTTTGGGCGTGCGCTGTCTGGAATTACGAGGCTAACTCGGTCCAGATATGGCAGATAAACCAGAGGACCATACAAGAGGCAATAATGAACTTAATTAATGATGCAGATTGGGGCGACCCTCGCGAGTATGACCTTAAAATAACGCGCACAGGGGACGCACTAGAGACCAAGTACACCGTAAGCCCAAAGCCAAAAAAGGAGCTGCCAGAGGCCGCAAAATTTGAGTTTGAATTGATGAATATCAAGCTCGATAAATTGATCACAGGAGAAGACCCATTTGAATCATGAGTACGCAAAACGGAGAACCTGACATAGGACCAACATTCGAGGAGTTTTGGGAACTATATGATAAGAAAATCGAACGCAAGAAATGCCTAAAAGCATGGCAAAAGCTCGACCCAATGACGCGCCAAGAGTGCATACTCCATGTGGTCAATTACGTGGAGTCTACACCAGATAAACGATACCGCAAAAATCCATTTACCTATCTATTTAACGAATCATACTACGATGAAATTATCCAGACAAGAAAATCAAGACATCGGGCTGCCTTTGAACACATCATTAACCACTATTCTCAATGAGTGTGAACAGGTGGAGAGAGTTCAAACGGCTGTTAGCGCTGCTATGTATGGGGTTTGTAATCTATATGCTGACGTCGATCCTCAAGCGCTCACGCAGATGATGGATGCCTTTTATAGGGAGTTTAAATACGAACCGCTCTCAGTTTTTATAGACGTGATAAACGACTTTAAAACAGGCAAAGTCAAGGTATTTGGGAGGATAACACCGAACCAGATACGCGAAAGCATAATGGATAAGCTAGATAAAATAGCAAGGGAGCGCGAAAATGCGCATCTCGACTTAAAGGGGTCTTCTGGGGATAGGTCAACTTTGACACTTAGGGAGGCCCTTGCAAAGGTAACTACTCAGAAATGATTAATAGCAGAGCAAAGGGTCACGCCTATGAGCTACAGATAGTTAACAGGCTAAAGGAGCTAGGCTATGACGCTGTGACTAGCAGATCAGAGAGCAAGAGAATGGATGATTTAGGCGTTGATATTATTTCGACAGATTTAAACTTTCATATACAATGCAAGGCGGTTGAGAAATTAAAGCCTAGTTTACATGATATACTAGCTCGAATGCCTACAGACAAAGTGCCTGTAGTATATCATAAAAGAAACAGAAAGGGCACAATTTGTGTACTTAGACAGCAAGATTTTGAAAGACTTTTACTATTACAAACCCGCGATTAATCCTTTTGAAACCTACGAACTAGCACGCAAGGAGCTACTAGAAAAGAGGATAAAAAAAGAGAACTATATAACATTTCTAAAACGATTAAAATACTATGAACGTAGAAGAAGCACTACAACTCCTAGAGGCTAGGGTAGAGGATGACATAGAGCAGTTGACCCCTAAGGATAGGCTACTATTCTGGGCTAATTTGCTTGAATTTAAGAAAGCCAAGATACAACGAATCCCATTTTTAGTACCAGAAAACGACGCAAAAATTATAATAGAATATGAGGACTATAAGACTGAGGCACACGCGAGTATTCCAAAGCCTGTGGACAAGCCAAAAGAGGATTAACGCGTTTAGGGGTGGCGCAAGATCAAGCAAGACTCACAGCATTTTGCAAGGTATTGCTATCTGGTTAGCCTCTGGATATTTCGGAGATGAATACGTCCCCAAAGGTACATTCTCAGTTATAAGGGAAACGCTACCCGCCCTTAGGGCCTCATCATATAAAGAGTTCATTTCTCTATTACAGGATATGGATATTTATTATTACGTCGATCATCGAAAAACGTTGTTAGAGTTAGAGTTTGAAAACAGAATTGTGCAGTTTTTTAGTACGGACGACCTAAATTCTGCAAAGCTGAGAGGTAGACAGAACACATTTTTCTATTTGAATGAGGCAAATACAATACCTTTTGAGGCATTCAACCAATTAATAATCAGATGCGAGAGGTTCTGTATCTTGGATTATAATCCCGCGGGGATAGAGAATTGGTGCAAGACATACATAGAGGATGACCGCCAACATTGGCCAGATCAAGACGTCAAACTAGATGTAAGCACCTACAAAGATAATCCTTATATACCTACAGAAATGGTCAAGGAGATTGAGGGCTTAGCCAAGACAGATATAGACTTATATAATGTATATTCTCAAGGGCAATGGGTCAAATCTAGAAACCTAGTTTTTGAGAAAATAAACATTTGCCAATATGTACCAGAAGGTAAGGTATTTTTTGGCATTGATTTTGGCTATAATGACCCTACGGTATGCGTGAAAGTTACCAAGGTAGACCAAGCCATCTATATCGAACAAATATTTTTTAGAACTAAAATGCTTTTAAAAGACATAGCCGAGGAGTTGCACGCTTTAGGAGTGCATAAGGTCTATGCTGACAATGAACCGCGAACCATTAAGGAACTGAGAAATAGAGGCATAAGAATAAAGCCCGCTAAAAAGGGCAAAGACTCAATAAGACAGGGCCTCGGATTTATTAGAACGCACCAGATATTTATTCATGAGGAGGCCTTAGAAACCATCAAGGAATTTAGGGAATATAAGTATAAATTAAACGATGATAATGATCCCACAGATGAGCCGCTAGATTTAAATAATCATTCTGTAGACGCTGTTAGATACGCGCTAAGCTATGCTTTAAGGGGGGCAATTACGATACGATGAAACGATTCAAAATTTATCACGATGATGATATTATCGGGGGCCAGATACCTGATTCATGGGAGGAGATAACGGTCAAACAATGGGCCGCAATGAGACCAAACAGCGAGCCTATTGAGCTACTAAGTATATTCTCAAATATAGACCTCTCTCATTTAGAAAATACAAGGGCAGATTTAAGCCCTATAATTGAGCATATATACGAAAAGCTAATTTTAAACGGCATGAATGAGCTAGACCATAGGCCCCGAAAGGATCTATCTATACTAGGTCATCAAATCAAATTCCCCAAAGACTTAAACTTTGAGCGCTATGGTCAAAAATTTATGCTTAAAAAGCTAACACAGGAAAAAGATGATATGCGCGAGATAGTGGCCGACGCTCTGGCGATCTATGCGCAACCCTTAATAGACGGAAAGTTTGACGGCCATAAGTTAGAACCGATAAAAAAAGCCATTGAATCGCTGCCTATTGTGCTAGCCTGGCCTTGGTGCGTTTTTTTTTTGAGGAGCTTAAACGCATTGAAGAGGACCTATCTAATAGATTGGCAGCAATCCCAATGACCGCAGAACAGACAAAAATGAATAGCTTTTTTGAGATGGCGGGATCAAAGCGATTGGAAAAATGGGGCGACTTTGTGCTAATAGATCAGCTTTGCAAAACTTATCCACAATATACGCACGATGATATATGGGAAATGGAGGTCATTTTTGTTAATAATTTAATTTTGTTGAATCGAGAATCGGGTTACGTTAACTCTAAAACTCAAGAAATCCAAAGAAAAACATGAGTATTTCTATAATTGTTGGTCTAGTCGCATTTATATTCGGCTTTTTTTTCTGTATCTTTACAGCAATATTCTTTATAATACTTACTAAATATGAACATCATCGCAACAACCCTAAAAAGCATAATAGAGGCTCAGGGCTTGACGTACTTAAGGGCAGCGAACCCGAACGACCTTAACGAGCTAGTAGGTAACTACAATTTAAGCGCGGGCGTAGGTGTGTATGCTAACCTACCAACGGTTGATAATATTACCTATTCCCAGACCAACAACGTATTAATGGAGTACAGCGTCGAAGTTTACTACTTAAAATTAAGCACAGGAACAGACGACACAGCAACACAAATCGACGTAATATTAGACGATCTAAAACCTAAAGTTGATGGAATGATCGACAAGCTAAACTCCTCTAATATCATTGCTCTAAGCTCATTTATAGACGGCTACGAACTAGAGGCGATTGAATCCATAAACATAACTAGCGAGGTGCTTTCTGGTTGGAAGCTGTCATTTGTTTTACCTATATTCCGCGACACCTTTGAATGCGCTTAATTTCAATAACGAATATAGAGAGTTCTTAAACGATGTTAAGGACAATTTAATAGCACAGATTAAAAGCAAAGGGCTAAACGCTACAGGCTACGCGGCGAATAGCCTCAGAGTAGTGGCAAATCAAAAGCTAGAGGCTGAACTAAGAGGGCCAAAGTACCTCCAATATTTACAAACAGGCGTAGGCTCACAGCCTAAATCTATAGGTACTAAGTTTATTAATGCTTTAATCCAATGGATTAGCGCTAAACCAAACATACAGCCAAATCCAAAGCAGACAATCAAGCAGCTAGCCTTTGCAATAGGCAAAAGTATTGTAAAAAACGGCACCTCAATAAAGCAAGGTAGAAAAGGAATCAGCATTAGCCAGGCAATAAAGGAAAGTAGGACTAAATTAATGAAGGAGATGGGCCAGAAAATGCGCATAGATTTCACAAATGGTTTAAAAGTAAAGCGGAGATAATGGCACTAACTATAACAAGCGAACCTATCAGAACCATTGACGGAGTAACAAGCAACGCCAACGCGTCACGCTCTCAGATACCTTTTATTCTAACCACTACAGACCAAGCACAGCCTAATTTTAAGATCAATATTATAATTAGGAATGCAGATAATACGGCCAATTTAATAGCGACTACCTTTAAATATAGCCCAAAAGATGACGGTACTTTGTTTTTGGATGTTAGCCAGATACTCACAGAATACCTCGAAAAGAATGGCCTTGTATCTGTAGAATTTAAACTAAGATATTTTCAAAGTTGGACAGGATTTACCGCCCCAAGTTCTGACTCAGCAAATAGCTATTTTGCAATATATGCCCAAAAACAGATATATAGTTCTGGCGGTGCTAACTTATACAATCATGTATTAAGCACTACAGGACTAAACACGGCATTAACAAAGTGGATTGAGCCGAGAATTTACTCTAATTTTAAAAGGACTATAGGCATTTTATACCCTACATCTGAGGGCGCTATATTGACTATAAAATATTTAGACATAAATAAAGGCGTAATTAGTACGCTGTCAAGCGCGGCAATACCTACCACCACAGGCGTGCAAAATCTAGACCTTCAAAACTATACTACAGCTATACCTTTGAACTGTCATTGGATTAGTGCATCGTTTACAACGCCAAGCGGAAAGAGTTTAGATACGGTATATTATAAGGTCACTAAGGACTGCTCTAATCCTATTTTTGTGGAGTACCTCAACAGCTTAGGCGCTTACGAGCAATATATATTTGACATTAAACAGGAGGTCCAAGTCGCTAGCTCCACAGGGATAGCCTCCTCGCGGGCTGTAAATGAGGATTACGCAAGCGCTCGAGTCACAAATATAAGGGTAGCAAACGATTGGGTTCAGCAACTGATATGCCAAACCGATCAGCTAAGCAATACCGATCTACTAGCCATTAATGAAATCAAAAGGAGTACATCAGTACGCGTATTATTAACGCGTGACGGATCGCAATTTGTGCAAGTGGTGGCCTCTAATAATCTAAGTGATATGTACAGCACGGATAACGCTAATAATGGCTTTACTTTACAATTACAAATGCCTAACAATTTCAACGTATTTGAGGCGATAGACTACACATTAACACCAAGCCAAGCCCACTTAAACGTGGCGTTTACGGCTGCATACAATTAAGACATGGCAAAGAAAACAAGAACAGAACTCAGCACCTTAGCGATAAACACCAATTTACCAGATAACACTACTGAGCTAATCACGCCAACAACTGAGCGCGCACAGCTAACAGATGAGCGTGAAAGCGTGGTCAATTATAAGGATGATTTAGGAGGTGTACCAAATGCGGGTAAATTCCTAACCGTGGCAACAGATGGCGAATCCCTCACAATGGTAGATGAGCCGTCAGGCGTTCCCGATTGGGTCACGTTTCAAACGGCGGCAATTAATTTAATGAAGCTATTGTCTGGGTCAAGTAGTGGGGAATTACAATTCTTATATGATGATGCGGGCGTCGATACCCTTGGCGCTAGAATAAGCTGGAGTAGTAGCGGAAATCTAATAATTGGAAATAATTTTTTTACCGCTGAATTATTAATATCGAATCAATTTAATTTTATTCAAGGCGGGGCGGTTAAATTAAGAATTGAAACCACAGGAGACCTTACGCACAATGCTGATATTATGGCGCTTAACGCTCAGCAAGCATTTGGCAGTAATCCACTTTACACCTTTAAATTTCAAGGTAAAGTTACAGGCTCTTCTGGCGGTGTTTATACCTTTGAGGAGTTTGCGAACATAAAAGGAGGCAAAGAGAATGCAACAGAAAACGATAAGGCGGGCTATTTATCCTTTACTACAGGGATAGCGGATGGAACACTAACCGAACGCCTCCGCATCACATCGGGGGGTAATGTGGGTATTGGAACTGATTCGCCTAGTGAACAATTAAATTTAATGGGCGCTAATGATTACACATCTAAAATAAGATTTAGTTATGGATCAAGTAATACAAGTTATTACACAAACTTTGGATATAATTCAAATGGTAATAATGCTTATTTACAAATAGCAGATGGTGGAGCAGCATCTACAATAATGACTTGGAATTATGACGGTAATGTGGGTATTGGAATCGATAATCCATTAACTATTAATGGAAATGCAGTAGCGGGTAGCGGGTTGCACGTTAATGCTAGTAGTGGTTATGGTGTTTCAGTTTTAGATGGAGCAGATGGTTCTCAAATGTTTTTTAACGATAGGGGAGCATCATTAAATTCAAGATTATGGAGATTGTTGAATAACGATGGCTCATTTAGTATAAATGCAATGAATGATGACATTAGCGTTAAATCTTCGGCACTCACCATCTCATCGGGGGGTGATGTACAAGCCACAAGAGCAAGAAATAATACTGCGGGAAATGTTGCGCTAAGTATTAACCCAAGTGATTCATCAATGCATTACGGTTTTAGAGTAGATTCAACAAACAATAATCTAAACTTAGATAATGTCGATGCTTCAACAAATCTACTCTCTGTCTCATCGTGGGGGCAAGTTTTTATGAACACCACCTCAAGTATAGGAACGGGAGTTTTATCAATAAAACTAGGTGGTACAAATAAAACACTTGGGATAAGATTTAGAGCAGACTCCGATGGAAACTATGCTACTGCTTATGAAAATTCTAGTGGCACTATTGTTGGTAAAATCATAATGAATGCATCATCTACCTCATATGAAACTATTTCAGATTATAGACTAAAAGAAAACGTAACCCCCATTACAGACGCTTTATCTAGGCTTAACCAATTAAAGCCTAGTCGATTTAATTTCATAGCAGATGCAGACAAAACGGTTGACGGCTTTTTAGCACACGAAGTACAGGATATAATACCCGAAGCCATAAGCGGAGAAAAGGACGCTATGAGAGATGAGGAGTTTGAGTTAACTCCAAGGGTAGAGGAGGTAATAGATGAGGAGGGCAACGTAATAACCGAGGCAGTCGAGGCAGTAATGGAGACACGTTCCGTTCCCGATTATCAAGGCATAGATCAAAGCAAAATAGTGCCTTTATTAACGGCTGCAATTCAAGAACAACAAACCATAATAGCTGATTTAATAACTAGACTTGAAGCCTTAGAAGCATGACAGAAATAGAGCAATGGATCAATAGTTTAGACTCAGATGATTTTTTCCCTAGTGGTAATATAGAGGATGGCGAATAAACTACAGATATTATCCAATGGGAATACCTTTGATCTATTCGAAGGAGAGGCGGAGCGCTTTTATATTACTTATCAGATACACGATCTCAGTAATTTACAGACGCGCAATGGCGACTTTTCGCGTAGGGTAAGCCTACCACTAACCTCAAGAAATAAGGATATACTAGGGGCAGCTTTGCCTACAATATCACGCTTTGACTCGGTGGCTGTTGGCACTATACCATGTGAGATATTGGTTAATGATATGCCCGCTTTATCTGATAGCTATTTTGTCATTGATACACAAGAAGAGAACTCAGTAACCATTCAAATTTTTGGGGGTATTAGTAAATTCTATTCAGATGTCCCAGACTTACCCATCAGCGCTCTATCATTTACGGCATTCGATTGGGATACCACAGGAATAATAAGCAAAACAAATACAACCTCTGACATAGTTATCCCTAATGCGCAATGGATAACAAACCAGAGCTATAGATTAAATAGCGGGGTAGCAACAATTACAGAGATGAACGAAGCGGGTTTTTTTGTATATTGTCATTCAGTATTAACTAAGATATTTGCGGGTTTTACAGGCTTAACCTTTGATACCTCAGAAATGGACGCGCAATATTCCAAGTATGCTGTAGCGTGCGCTATGCCCTTGCTCCACAATCAGTATACTAACGGCGAAACAATAACAACGACTATAAACCCACAAGATTATTTCCCAGACATTAGCCAAAGAGATTTTGTAAGGGAGATTTTTAAGCTGCAAAACATTGTCGCTGTGGAGGCTAATAATGTGGTCACGTTAAAATACTTTAAAGGGCTCGAATCGGCTACATCTCAAAACCTAGTACTAAACACAGATAACACAAAAACGATATACAACACATTTAAGACATACAGCCAAACGAACGAGCTAAAATATAGTGATGATGATATAATCGAAGGAACTGATTTTGACAGCTCATTCCCTGTCAATTCTGAGACGCTGCCTTTATCTGGTACTATCATACAATCTAAATTTTTTCCCTGTGATGTAGGAGAAACACCCGTAACAAGGGCGGCTGTAGCCGCGTGGGAAGTGGAGTATTTTACCGTTCCATTAAATCTTAAATTTACGCCTACATCTGGAACACCAAACTTTACAACTAATGAGCCTTTTGACGGTAATGTTGGAGATTTAGCGCTTTTTGGTGCATCATTAATGCGCGTCGTAACACTAGACGCCACAAAAGAAAGCGGCACAGTAGACCGTAATTTTACAAGTAATAGCACTAGCAATTTAGTATATTATTTGAGATATAAATCAAATGGTCGTACTATGCAGATTGCAAGCGTGGAGGATTCTCAAGGAAGTTATAACTTTACTTACAACGGCGAAACCCTTAGCTCAAATAGCCCCTCAAAGCGGGCAGAGTTTACAACCGCTATGAAGTGGGATAACCTGAAGACTGAGTATTATCAGTTACTCGTTGACTCAATGGAAAAGCCTTTTATTGTCAAAGCGTGGATTAATATACCAACCATTAGCCTTTTGACATTAAACCCCTTAGCGCCTGTATACGTTGAGGACTATAACGCATATTTTTACATTAACAAGCTAGAGCAATGGCGATTGAATACGAGCGCCAGAGTAGAGCTTATCGAAATCCCAATATAATGGCAGCAGAAGAAGAAGTAATAACCTTAAAAGTACAAACCAAAGGCGCAAAAGAGGCCGCCAAAGATATGGGCGCTGTGGAGAAAGCCACAGAGAAGGCCAACGATGCAGCCGAAGAATATGAGGATACCCTCGGCGATCTAGCCAAGGAAACAGAGGTATTTGGTGTATCACTAAACGGAATAAGCTCAGCATTTAAGGGAAGCGTTAAAGCTGTCAAAGGTAGTGTATCATCATTAAAGGCATTTAAGACCGCGCTGATTGCAACAGGCGTGGGCGCGTTCGTTGTCGTTCTCGGTACGCTAGCCACAGCGTTTGCAAGCACCTCTCAAGGCATGGCTTTGGTGGAGGATGTAAGTTCAATACTAGCTAACACTTGGCAAGTGGTCATAAAAAGAGTAGGTTTATTAGCCAAGGGATTAACAGAGTTTTTTTCTGGTAATTTTAGCCAATCATTTGACACCTTAAAAGAGTCTGTTTCTGGCTTTGGTGCTGAGATAGCAGAAGCAGCAGCGCAAGGCTCTATATTAGCCCAGAGAGAGCGCGATTTAGTCACAGAAAAGAACGCTTTACTAGTATCTCAAGCTGAGGAGATAGCACAATTAGAGAAGCTACGTAATTTCTCTGATGATGTCACGCAAAGCCTAGAAGATCGCATAAAAGCCACAGAAAAAGCGCGTGCAATCATAGCAAAACAAAGCGCCGATAATGTGGCTATAGCTGAGAAGGAATTACAACTCTTTAAGGACTCAAATGACCTTACAAACCTAAGCATAGAGCAGCAAAATGAGCTTGCAGCGCTAGAGGCTGAGGCATCTATTAAAAGAGGCGAGGCCATCGCTACAGACACAGGAGAATTAACTAAATTAAACGGTTTTAAGGATGAGCTAGCAGCCAGAGATGAGGAGCGAAGACAGGCAGCGGCTGACGCTGAGGAGCTTAGACTAGCTAAACTAAATGAGGACACAGAGAAGGAATTGGCCTTAATTAAAAAGATAGCAGACGCCAAAAAGAAAGCAGATGAAGACGCTGCAGATGAGGCCATCGCTGCAGCAGACGCCGCATTATTGGCGGCTGAGAAGGCAGCAGCTGAAGAATTAGCATTAAAACAAAAGCTATATGCAGACGTTTCTTCTATTGGAGGTAGATTTGCACAGGCAGCGGCTATTGTTCAAAACATAGAAGCATTAAGGGACACAAAAGCGGCTGTTATATCAGCATTTGCAGAGACAAAAGGAGGCATCCTCCAAAAAGCAGCAGCAGCGGCAGCAGCAGCAGCAGCGGGCGCGGCCTTACTTGCATCTTTAAAGGCTGTAGCTATACCAAAGGCAGCTGATGGAATGCTTGTAGGCAACAGCCATGAGCGTGGTGGTATACTTATCGAGGCAGAGGGTGGCGAGGCTATAATCAACAAAAGATCGATGGCTATACCGTGGGTAAAACAACAAGCGAGCTACCTAAATGAGCTAGGTGGAGGCGTTCCCTTCTTCGCTCGAGGAGGTATGGTAACTAACCAAGAGCAAGACCCATTCACTAACCTACAAAGGAGCATTGAGAGCCAGAGAACAGTACTAGTTTTGGATGATCTTGACACGGCCCAAGCGAACAACGCCGTGACGGTCACAAGCTCAACCCTTTAGTGCCGAGAGCTTCAGGATGTGAGGACTTACCGCGTAAATTTTCCCCC
>Ga0208660_1000410_pt1 | contig 17283 bp, 12 predicted proteins | sample DEB08_DNA_13_FD_184527 | JGI IMG/M metagenome (GOLD analysis project Ga0208660, IMG submission 184527) | Aqueous microbial communities from the Delaware River and Bay under freshwater to marine salinity gradient to study organic matter... | ecosystem: Environmental > Aquatic > Marine > Coastal ... | reverse complement strand
CCCAACTCCAATTGGACTTACGATATCGGGACAGGTCAATCCGGTTGGGGAAATAACGAGCTACAGTATTACACGCAAAGGTCAGATAATGTAAACGTGGCGGATGGTTTGTTAACCATTAGCGCTAAAAAAGAGAACTTTGAAGGAGCAAGCTATACTTCAGCTAGGTTAAAAACCCAAGGGGAATATAGTTTCACCTATGGAAAAGTAGAAGTACGTGCAAAGTTACCTGCTTCAGCTGGAACTTGGCCAGCAATTTGGATGCTAGGAACTAATTTTACTACAGTCGGTTGGCCTGCCTGCGGAGAAATTGATATTATGGAGCAAAAAGGCTGGGATAAAAACACAATATCAGCTGCACTACATAACCTTTCGAGTTCTGGAAATACCGAAAACACGAAAGAAACTTCGGTTGCTGGATCAACAACTGGTTTTCATATATATGCAGTCAATTGGACAGCAGAAAAGATTGAATTCTCAGTAGATGGTGTGGTGTTCTATACCTATAATCCTACTGTCAAAACAAATGAAAATTGGCCGTATACAGCACCTCAATTTCTAATACTAAACCTCGCTATGGGCGGAAGCTTAGGAGGAGATATACCCAGTGACTTTACAGAAAGTAAAATGGAAATAGACTATGTTAGAGTCTATCGTTAAAAAACACTGTTTATTTTTGAATAAAATAATTAATATATATACGTATATTTGGTTAATATAATTTGCCCAGAAAATCAAACCAAAATAGTAGATTCAGTGGGTTACATTTAAAAAAATTAACAACCCCCAATCGTTAAGCTATTGGGGGTTGTTATATGTGAAAAATCTAATGTCAAGTATCACAAGGGCATTTTTTGTGAAGCTAAATTATGTGAAAGTACACGGTGATTTCACCAATAAAACAACTAAACTAAAAACACTATGTTAAAAAATCATTGTTTATACCTTTTACTAAGTTTTAGCCTTTTAGGTAATGCTCAACAAGCAACAAATCAAGAGATCGAAACTAAAGTTGAAACCCTTTTGGCAAAAATGACCCTGAAAGAAAAGATTGGTCAAATGAATCAATACAACGGGTTTTGGAACGTAACAGGTCCAGTACCAAAAGGTGGAGATGCAAAAGCAAAATATAATCACCTAGCAGAAGGATATGTTGGTTCGATGCTAAACGTTCGAGGCGTAAAAGAAGTACGTGAAGTGCAAAAAGTTGCGGTAGAAAAATCAAGGCTAGGGATTCCTTTAATTATCGGATTTGATTTAATTCACGGATATAAAACCATTAGCCCAATTCCTTTAGCAGAATCTGCTAGTTGGGATTTAGAGGCCATTAAACATTCTGCAGCAATTGGAGCCAAAGAAGCTGCAGCAGCAGGGATCAACTGGACCTTTGCTCCTATGGTAGATGTTACTCGCGATGCACGCTGGGGAAGAGTAATGGAAGGCGCCGGGGAAGATCCTTATTTGGGCAGTAAAATAGCAGCAGCTCGTGTTCAAGGTTTCCAAGGAGATGATTTATCATCACCACATACCGTTGCTGCATGCGCAAAACACTTTGCAGCCTACGGGTTTGCTGAAGGTGGTCGTGATTACAATACAGTAGACATCGGATTAAATACGCTTCACAACATTGTATTGCCACCTTTTAAAGCGGCTGTTGATGCTGGCGTAAAAACCTTTATGAATTCGTTTAACGACCTCAACGGAATACCTGCAACTGCCGATGCGTATTTACAAAGAGACCTATTAAAAGGTGCTTGGGGGTTTGACGGTTTTGTTGTGTCAGATTGGGGTTCTTTACGAGAAATGATGGATCACGGATATGCTAAAGACAGAAAACATGCAGGTGAATTGGCATTAAATGGTGGATCTGATATGGATATGGAATCCTATATCTACTTCGAAGAATTAGAAGGTTTACTCAAAGAAAAAAAGGTGACGCTAGCACAAATTGATGATGCGGTAAAAAGAATACTACGTGTTAAATACGAGTTGGGATTATTTGATGACCCCTATCGTTATTTAGATGAAAAAAGAGAAAAAGAGGTCATTGGTTCTCAAGAGATTTTAGACGGTGTTTTAGACATGGCAAAGAAGTCCATTGTACTCCTCAAAAATGAAAAACAAACACTTCCTTTAAAGAAAAAAGGGCAGCGTATAGCGTTAATCGGACCACTTGCAGCAGATAAAAATAGTCCCCTAGGAAACTGGAGAATTGGAGCAGATGACAATACTGCAATTTCAGTTCTAGAAGGTTTAAATGAATATAAAGGAAATAAAATCACACATGAACAAGGTGTGAAATTAGTGAATAAGATTCCTGCTGGTTTTCATGAAGAGGTATCGATAAACAGTACGGATAGAACTGGTTTTGAAGCAGCAAAGAAAGCAGCTGCAAATGCAGATGTTGTACTGATGGTTTTAGGAGAATATGGTTTTCAGTCTGGAGAAGGACGTAGTAGGGCTAATTTAGATTTACCTGGACTTCAACAAGAATTATTAGAAGAAGTTTATGCCATTAACCCCAACATTGTGCTGGTATTAATGAACGGGCGTCCTTTGATTTTAAATTGGGCTGCAGAACATCTTCCTGCAATTGTAGAAGCTTGGCATTTAGGAACTCAAAGCGGTCATGCAATTGCACAAGTTCTTTACGGAGATTACAATCCAGGAGGAAAACTCCCCATGAGTTTCCCAAGAAGTGTGGGTCAAATGCCCCTTTATTATAACTACAAAAGCACAGGTCGCCCTGGTGCAGATGGAGAAGATCAAGGCAGTGTGTTTTGGTCACATTATGGCGATGAAAAGAACAGTGCGCTCTATCCTTTTGGACATGGTTTAAGCTACACTGAGTTCGGCTACTCAGCGATTGAGCTTAGTGATACAGAAATGATTGCAGAGGGCTCAATTAACGCTTCTGTGCTCTTAACAAACACAGGGAAGGTAGAAGGGAAAGAAGTTGTTCAACTCTACTTACAAGATCCGTACGCAAGTGCTGTTCGTCCGGTGCGAGAATTAAAAGGTTTTGAATTGGTATCACTTAAGCCTGGAGAATCCAAACGCGTTAGCTTTACGATTGACGAAAAGATGCTTCAGTTTTATAGCGCAAATAACACCTGGGAGTCTGAAGCTGGTGACTTTAATATTTATATTGGAACTGACTCTACAACAAAAAGAAAAGTTACTTTTGTTTTAAAATAAAAATAACAACGCTAATACATATCTCAATTAGTTGTCTTTACTTAGTGTAAAGGTTAAGGGTATACAGCTAATTCGCTCTGTGTTTTTTGTAGTTTACTATTAATTGAAAATCTTGAAAGATTAGCTCTACAGGATTTAATTTATTTATGAAAAAGATCTACTATATAATTTGTGTTTTATTTTTTGTGGGATGTGGTTCCAACGAAATTGATGAGGGTACTCCCCAAATTGTAATAACTCCTGAACCCATTGTACAAGTTCCGCAGGGGTGTCCTAGTGGAAGAGTGGCAAATGCAAGTCCAACCGGGGACTTCACTACCCTTGTTTGGGCTGATGAGTTTAACGAGGACGGAGCTCCTTGTGACAACAATTGGTTTCATGAAATTATTCCTCCAAGTAACGGAGGTTGGTATAATAATGAACAACAATTCTATACGGATAGTAGATCGAATTCTATAGTAGAAGATGGTGTTTTGAAGATTATAGCTAAAAAAGAAAGATTTCAAAACAAAGAGTACACTTCAGCGAGGATGACTACTCAAGGTCTTTTTGAATTCCGTTATGGAAAAGTTGAAATAAGAGCGAAACTACCAGAAGGTCAAGGAACATGGCCTGCATTATGGTTTTTAGGTGTAAATATTAACACTGTAAGCTGGCCTCAATGTGGTGAAATGGATCTAATGGAACACGGAAACGGGGAGCCAGGCTTGGTTTCTTCGGCAGTTCACCAAGCAAACGAAAATGGGGATGCCTACTACATCAGTGGAGAGCAGATAATTGAAAATGTGTCAACTGAATTTCACCTATACACCATGGAATGGACCTCAACAGTAGTACGGTTCTTTGTAGACGGAAAACAACATCATGAGGTCTTAATATCGGGTGATTCGCCCTTTAAACGATTTTTCTTTATTCTTGTAAACGTAGCTATGGGAGGGAATTTTACAGGGAATATAATTGATCCTGATTTTGTTTCATCCTCCATGGATATAGATTATATTCGGGTGTATCAATAAATTACTTTAAAATGAAAAAATCAATACTACTTCTCATTCTTAGTTGTTTTTCACTTCAAGCACAAAATGGGGAAAGGAAATTGATGTGGTCTGATGAATTCGATCAACCTACTTTAAATTCAGATAATTGGAATTTTGAATTAGGTGACGGTTGCCCTAACTTATGCGGCTGGGGTAATAACGAGCGTCAAATATATACGGATACAAACCATCTCATACGAGATGGAAACTTAGTGATCCAAGCTCGCTTCCAAGACGGTCAATATACTTCCACCAGAATAACAACTAAAGATAAGGTCGAATATACCTATGGGCATTTTGAGGTACGGGCTAAGCTTCCAATAGGTCAAGGTATTTGGCCAGCATTTTGGATGTTGGGTAGCAACATTTCAGAAGTTCAATGGCCACTTTGTGGTGAAATTGATGTATTAGAATACGTTGGTAGAGAACCGGAAGAAATATTTACTTCGCTACACACAAAGGCTAGCCATGGAGAAACCATTAATACGAGGAAAACTAAATTCCCTGCAATTGAAAAAGGTTTTCACATCTATGCTGCTGATTGGGGCAAAGATCAAATAGAGTTTTTTGTAGACGGCAAAAGTGTGTACACCTTTGTGCCAAATAATAAGACTCAAGAGGAATGGCCCTTTGACCAACCCTTTTATCTTTTATTGAACCTAGCAGTTGGCGGAAACTTTGGTGGTCCAGAAGTGGATGATTCTATTTTTCCTCAAGAATTTATTATCGATTATGTTCGAATCTATCAATAATAAAGAATCCCGCTACTTTCATTTATTCTTCTTAAGACATTTAAAATCAACGCTTTTATATTTTCCAAGGGGGGTTTAATCTGTTTTCACCACCATAAAACAAAATTAACTGATTCCCATCAAGGTCTTTTAATCGGGCTTCTCTCCAGAGCCATTTCTGATTTGTTGGAGTTTGCTCAAAAACAATTCCTTTTTTGATAAGTTCGTTCACGTGTTCATCAAGGTTGATGCATTCAAAATAAACATAAATCCCCGCTCCTTTAGGAAGGCTATCTACTCGATGTATTGAAAAGGTTGAATGACCGTCTGGGCATTCAAATCGAGCATAATCTGGCAATGATTCGACGATTAACTTCAGGCCAAGTTTTAGATAAAAAGGTACTGCCTTAGTTAAATCTAATGAAGGGACTGTTACTTGGTTTAGATTCATTTTATATCACTAGAACTTTGAATTACATACTATTCTGTAAACATCAACTTCTTCATTAATTTTCTCAAAATGATAAACGCTAAAATGGTCACCGTAAATAAAATAGACCCTTCTAGGTATTCTCCGTATATAAAATAGCCCGTGCTGAACAAAGCGCCATAGATTCCTACAGAACCAACTAGCATACACAAAATCCCCGTAGGAACATTCCAAGCTCTTTTTTCGGTATCTAAATCTATACCGTCATTTTTAGCGTCCGAAACAACTTTATTCCAACCTGGCCCACCGGGTTGTGTGATTTTATAGAATTCGTTTAACGTTGACTTATCAGAAGGAGACGTCAATAAAGTTACAACGACCCATGAAACAGTGGTAATGGCTACTCCCAAAACAAGCTGAATATCATTGGCAATTGGATCAAAACCTAGCTTTACATGTATCAGTTTAAAGTACAATGCAAGAATAAAAGAAACCGTCATTGCAGTTACTTCACTGTAGGCGTTTATTCGATACCAGAACCAACGCATTATGAAAAGTAAACCGGTTCCTGCTCCAATTTGCAATAAAATCTGAAAGGCTTCCAAAGCATTACTTAGTAAGAGTGCAAAAAGCGCAGAAGCAATCATCAGAACAACCGTACTCAAGCGTCCCACTTTAACCAATTCTTTTTCTGAAGCATCTGGCTTTACAAAACGTTGATAGAAATCATAAACCACATAACTCGATCCCCAATTCAAATGGGAAGAAATCGTAGACATAAAGGCTGCAATAAGAGAAGCAACTATAAGTCCTATAAGTCCAGCGGGTAAAAAGGTCATCATAGCAGGATAAGCCAAATCATCTTTTACAATACTAGGGTCAATATTCGGAAATGCAAGTTGAATAGATTCTATGTCTGGAAATATAATTAGACTCGCCAAAGCAATAAGAATCCACGGCCATGGACGTAAAGCATAATGTGCAAAATTGAATAATAAGGTTGCCCAAACTGCATTTTTTTCATCCTTTGCAGATAACATACGTTGTGCTATATAACCTCCACCTCCTGGCTCAGCACCAGGATACCATACACTCCACCATTGAACGGCAATAGGCAATATAAATAAGGTTATGAATACTTCACGTTGTTGAAAATCAGGAATAAAATCTAACTTAGGTACTACATTTGGGTGCGTTAATAAGTTTTCTAAAGTTCCGATTTGAGGCAAATCAATGATGTAGTAGGTTGCCCAAAAAGTTGCCCCCATTGCCAAAATAAATTGGAAAAAATCAGTGATAACGACTCCTTTTAATCCACCCAAAGAACTGTATAAAACGGTAATAGTTGAAGCTATTACAAGTGTTTCAACTGCAGTAAAGCCTAAAAGTACACTTCCTATTTTGATGGCTGCCAAACACACCGATGCCATGATCATGATATTAAAAAATACACCTAAATACAAGGCTCGAAATCCACGTAAAAATGCAGCTCCTTTTCCGCTATAGCGCAGTTCATAGAATTCTAAATCTGTTACTACTCCTGATTTTCGCCACAGTTTTGCATATACAAAAACAGTCAACATTCCAGTAAGTAGGAACGCCCACCAAACCCAGTTTCCAGACACACCGTTCTTACGAACAATATCAGTAACTAAATTGGGTGTATCTGCCGAAAAGGTGGTAGCAACCATGGATATCCCCAATAACCACCACGGCATATTCCTGCCGGATAAGAAAAACTCTGTTGTACTGGTACCAGCCTTTCTAGAAACTACTATTCCAATAATTAGGGTTAGTGCAAAAAATAAAATAATAATACCCCAGTCTAAAGATGAAAGTGTCATAGCGAATAAATTTGAGTCTTAAATGTATAAAAAAAGAACATAGCCGCTACCGTTTTTGTAGATTTAAATAGTCTTCCAAAAGTAATAGATCGTCTTTTGTTGTTAAATCGGGTACATGTTCTTGCATGGGAATGCCTTTTACAGAAGTTGGATGTGTTTGGATCATGTTGAGCAATGCCGTTGGGAGTTCCTTTTCATCTCGATCGATATTGATTGGACAATCTCTTAAGAACGAGAAAAATACATTGCCGTCGAAAGTAAATGCGTTCATACTTATGTATAGGCTTTCGTGGTTATCTGCTGCATTTTTAAAGTCTGTTGTGGCAGGTTTTTCAATGATATTTTCTAGATAGAAATCCGTATTAAAAACAAGAAGTGCAAAGCCAGCAATTTTTTCTTTTGAAAAATTTAAAAAATCAGAATCGTATGCAATCAAACCACTCCCTTGTTTAATTGATCGGAGCTTGCGGAAAGCGCTTACAGTATAGAGGTTGTCGCTATTACATACAGAAAAACAATTTGTTTGTAGTTCTGGAAATTGTTCTAAAGCCTGAAAAACGGCATCGGCTGTACCCAAGGGTTTTGTTCTTCGCTTTGGAATGTGTTGGGTTACAAAAACTAAATGAAGTTGGTTTAAATTTGGGAGCGAACGAATGGTTGAACGGAAGAAAGTAACGTCAGCTGCTGTGATTAAATAGATGGTTTTATAACCTGCTTCTTGAGCGTTGCGCAATAAGTAATACAGCAAAGGTTTTCCATCTTCTCCTATTTCAATAAGTCCTTTGGTCCTGTTATTCGCTTGTTCAGTTGCGACAGTTCCAATGTTCTTAGCTACAGACGATTTCATACGAGAAGAAGCGCCCGCAGCCATGATGAGGAGCGATTGGATCATTAAACAGTTGTGTTTACTGAACTTCCATTCGATTGAGTAACCACAAAAGCATCAACAGCTCCGGCTTTGTTCAATGCGCGTATAAGTTCTTCTGTGTTGTTTTTATTGGTCATTGCCACGATACAGCCACCACCACCAGAGCCTACAATTTTTGCTCCACATGCCCCTGCTTCTAAAACAGCTTCAATCATAGCATCAATTTTTGGAGGTGAAATTTTTAAATTCATCTGCAATTGTTCGTGGTGTTGATTCATCAAATCACCTAGTACAATAGGGTCAGGATTTGATTTATCTAGCTCTATTTTTGCTTCCTTTGTTATGGAATGGTTGATTACGGCAGCTGTAAAAACAGCCTTCAATTCGGAGTCTACACAATTCAAATAACGATCCAAATCTATACTTTTTGCCTTTGCGATTTCAAAATCTGGAAACACTTTTTTTACTTGGGAAATTGCTTTCAGCGCATGATCTTTTAAATAAGCAAGCGTACCAAAAGTATCCTTTGCTATCCCCGAAACTCCAACAACTAACTGTCCAATGGGTTTTGAAATACGCTCAAAGGAGTTGTCTACCGTATTAAGATATATCATTTTCCCCACAGCAATAGCATATTGGTCCATTGAGCCTCCCGAGCTTCCCTGTTCCAAAACTTCAGTTTCATATGCACGCTGTGCAATCCACGATGGTGTTATTTCTGTATCAGTTCCAAAGGCCTCAATTAAAAATTGAATCCAAGCAATAGTCAGTGCTGTTGAACTCGACAAGCCTGCATTAATTGGGATATTGCCTTGAACTTCGATATCGTAACCCCTCGTAGGAATACATCCGAAGGGTTTAAGAACTTTTAAAGCCGTTCGCAGGAAATCTCCTTTTTGAATTACCGTTTTTTTGGAATCAATTGCAATACTTTCTTTTTTATTCAAATCAAGCATTTGAATCAACAACTGATTTGTTCCATTAGGAGTCGCTTTAATACGGAGACTTCGGTCTACGGCACATGCAATTATTGGGAGTTCTAAATAATCTTGATGATCTCCAAAAAGGCAAATACGTCCGGGAGCTTGGGATAGAATAGTTTCAGACACAGGGATTTATTTTATATGCACAAGGTAATAAAATCTTCAAACTGACCATAAAAACCCGAATGACTTCTATTTCTTGGTATAAAAAAATTACATACCTTTCTCTTAGTAAAACAAATCTCATGAAAAAATTTGACCGCCGCTCGTTCCTAAAAACCACTTCTTTATCTGCTGCTGCAATTGCTTCAACTTCTTTACTGGTGAATTGTGTATCCCCAAAAACAGCCTCTAAAGGAATTTATATGGGTGGCTTTGCTGCTCCTAAAATTTCAACTTTACGAGCTGCTTTCATCGGTGTTGGTGCTCGTGGTGGAGATCATTTACGCGTTGTGGCTTCGATGGAAAATACAGAGGTTGTAGCCGTTAGTGACCTCTATGAAGATCATGTGGAACGCTGGTCTCAAATTGCTTCTGATATTGGAAAAGGAGAACGGCATCAAAACGTTGCGTCTTATTTTGGAGATGAAAATTTGTGGAAAAAAATGCTGGATGATGTAAAACCTGATGTGGTTTTTATCGCTACCAATTGGGAAAACCATGCGCCCATGGTTATTCAAGCGATGAAAAGTGGCGCTCATGCCTTTGTCGAAGTCCCCATTGCAACCACTTTAGAGGACATGTGGGAAATTGTTCGCACATCAGAAGAAACCCAAAAGCACTGCATGATGATGGAAAATGTCAATTATGGAAGAACCGAATTGATGTACCTCAACATGTGTCGTCAAGGCGTTATTGGAGATCTATTGCATGCAGAAGCTGCATATATTCACGAGCTCCGTTTTCAGATGGAAGAGCAAGAACGCGGGACCGGGTCTTGGAGAACGCATCATTATGCAAAAGGAAGAGGCAATCTATACCCCACACACGGATTGGGTCCAGTAGCACAATACATGAATATCGGTCGGACTGAAGATACTTTTAAAAGCATCGTTTCCTACTCTACTCCAGCTATGGGACGAAAATTATATGCCGAAAAGAACTATGCGCCGGATCATAAGTGGAACCAATTGGATTATCAAAATGGAGATTTAAATACGTCGATCATCAAAACACAATTGGGAAGAACCATTATGGTTCAATGGGACGAAACCAGTCCCCGACCCTATACCCGCCACAACTTAATTCAAGGAACACAAGGAATATTAGCCGGCTTCCCCACACGTGTTGCGCTCGAAGGTGGTTTTGAAGAAATTACCAAAAACCACCATTCCTGGGTAGAAGGCGAACATCTGGAAGCTCTTTATGAAAAATACGATCATCCTTTATACAAACGCTTGAATCAAAAAACACAAAACAGCGGCCACGGAGGTATGGACGGAATTATGGTGCATCGGATTGTAGAATGTTTGCAACAAGGTTTGCCACTTGATCAAAATGTATATGAAGGTTGTTTTTGGAGCGCTGTTACTCCTCTCAGTGGAGCCTCTATTGCACAAGATGGTGCACCACAAAAATTTCCTGACTTTACAGACGGTAGATGGAAAGAAACCCCTCCTTTGGAAATAATATCTTAACCTATTCGATGCAACTCCCTCAAACTTATATAAAAGTTAAAGAAATTGATTTACGTTTTGGGAAGGTTATCCTGTATACCAATCCCACTCGCACACTATTGTATGCTGAAGCATCGGGATATATTAGTCTTGGTTTACTCAAACAAGATTTGGCATTTGTATCTGATTTTGATCGAAGTCAAACGCAACCCTGGACCTATTTAGTGAATACAGCTCAGGTTCGATTTGCACATCCGTTGAATCCATTCTATTTGAATCAACTGAAAAATAACAACCATTTGGAGCAGTATATCGTATATATTCCTTCGCCTGTTCTTCGTTTCATTAATCGTGCTTTTGGTACATTAATTCCAATTGACCAAATGTTGAAAAACGAGCAAGAATTACAAACAATATTGAATCAGCATGCTTTATTGAAGGATTAAAAGGCTGTTAAAAAATTTCTTCCTAGGCAAAATTATAGTAGGTTTGAAGCATGAAATTCGATTGGAAAATCTTCGGCTTTTTACTACCTATTTTTTTTAGCTCCTTCACTTTAACAGGGCAAAATTTTGAGATCAAACCTCAAACCTATGAAGTCGAAGGAAACAAAGAGTCGCTTTTGCTACCTAAAAAAGATCCAAACGCTCTGCCAGACTATCTTCAGAAAGAGTTTTTTAAAAACACGCCGAATCTAGGCGATCAAAACGATCATTTTGATCGCCCTGAAATTGACATGAGTAATCAAGAGACTTTTGTTGATCCAGGAGATTACTATCTCAATAAACTACAAACTCCAGAAAACGAAAGAAATCCTGTTGATTTTAAAGTTGATCAATATTTAGGGGATTTTAAAAGTAATGCGCCTTTTGTTCAGGTCATCTTTAGAGATCATGAAGCTCCAGATGGGGATCGTGTTAGGATTTTATTCAATGATCGCGAAGTAGAAGCTAACGTGCTCTTAGAGCAACGCTTTAAAAGACTCAATGTAGATTTACTATCCGGCTTCAATAAGATTGAATTCATAGCTCTCAATCAGGGCGATTCAGGCCCCAATACTGCAGAAGTTCGAGTATATGACGACCAAGGTGGATTGATCATGGCAAATCAATGGAACCTAGCTACAGGTACCAAAGCCACATTAATTGTAGTAAAAGAGTAGCTGTTTATTACTTTCAAATAAAAAGCAACAAAAATATTACATTAGTTGCTTATTAAACTTAATTCTTACATAATGAAAAATAATATACATCTAATAGTAAGTAGCTTTGCTATTGGCTTGATTCTAGTGGGATGTGCTCCCAAAACAGAAAAAGCAACTGGAATTGACCTGTCCTTAATGGATACAACCGTGCGTCCACAAGACGACTTTTACAACTATGTCAATGGAACATGGATGAAAAATGCTGAAATTCCTGATGACAAAACCCGTTGGGGGAGTTTCAATGAGCTTCGTGAAAATACAGATGCCGATGTTCTTGCATTATTAAAAGAAGCAGCGGCTAAAGAACAGGATGAAACTTCAGATGAAGGAAAAGCAGTTTTACTTTTTAAACTTGTAAACGATACCATCACAAGAGATGCAGATGGTATAAACCCGCTGAAACCCTTTCTTAACCAAATCGATCAAATTGCTTCTTTAGAAGATGTGCAAAATTATTTGATTAAAACCCAGCCTTATGGGGGTGGTGGAATTTTTGGGTTTTATGTTTCTTCCGATGCAAAAGACAGCAACAAAAATGCTCCCCACGTTTATGCAGGACCTTTGGGTATCGAACGTGATTACTACGTAAAGGATGATGATGATTCTAAGAAAGTAAAAGCGCAATACGAAACACATGTAGCGCGTATGTTTGGCTTCTTAGGTTCAGATGAAACGGAGTCTGCTGCTTTGGCAGCTACCGTTGTTGCAATGGAAACTCAAATGGCTGCAGCTCGATTAGACAAAGTAGAACGTCGTGATCCGGCTAAGCGTTATAATCCTACCGCAATGGAAGGCTTACAAAGTTTGGTGTCTTCGGTTAACTGGAATGCATACTTTAACGGCATTGGTGCAAAAGGCTTAGAGGAGATAATCGTTACTGACCTTGGTTATTTTACTGCTCTAAATGGTTTATTAGAAAACAACAGTTTAGCCGATTGGAAAGCCTATTTAAAATGGACTCTAGTAGATCAAGCTGCAAGCGAATTGACTACTGAAATGGAAACGGCTAATTGGGATTTTTATTCTAAAACACTTCGTGGTGCTAAAGCCCAACGACCCTTAGAAAAAAGAGCGCTATCGCGTGTAAACAGAAATTTAGGTCAACCTCTTGGAAAATTATATGTAGCGGAAAAATTCCCGCCAGCAGCTAAAGAACAAATGAAAGAATTGGTTGGTAATTTGATTAAAGCCTATACCGCTCGTATCAATAATTTGGAATGGATGGATGCTTCGACCAAAGAGAAAGCTATTGAAAAACTTGAAAAAACAACAGTAAAAGTTGGGTATCCAGATCAGTGGGAAGACTACAGTGCTTTAACACTAAATAATACCGATGGAACTGTTTCTTATTTCGGAGCGATGCGCAATATTGCTCGTTTCAACTTCAACAAAGATCTAGAGGACCTTAAAAAACCTGTGGATAAAAGCAAATGGTATATGTCGCCTCAGACCGTAAATGCATATTACAATCCACCCTATAACGAGATTGTATTTCCAGCTGCAATTTTACAACCTCCATTCTTTGATTTCAAAGCAGATGCTGCAGTGAATTATGGTGGAATTGGTGGTGTAATTGGTCACGAAATATCACATGGATTTGATGATAGCGGAGCAGATTATGATGCCGATGGAAACTTAAAAAACTGGTGGACAGAAGCAGATTTGACAGAATTTAATCGTTTGGGTGATAATTTGGCAACTCAATATAGTGCTATCGAAGTGCTCCCTGAAACCTTCATCAATGGAAAGTTTACCTTAGGTGAAAACATTGGAGATGTTGGTGGAATTCATGCCTCATATGATGCATTGAAACTACATTTCGACACGCATGGAAAACCAGAGCCAATCGATGGGTTCTCTGCTGAAGAACGTTTTTTCCTTTCATGGGGAACCATTTGGAGAGCAAAAATAAGAGATGAGGCACTTAAAAATCAAGTGAAAACCGATCCACATTCTCCCGGAATTCAACGTGCAATGCAACCGCTTAAAAACATGGATGCATTCTACGCTACTTTCGATGTGAAAGAAGGAGATGCAATGTATTTGAAACCAGAAGATCGCGTATATATTTGGTAAAAAAATATTATCTATTTTCTATGAAAGCCAAGGCATATGTCTTGGCTTTTTTTATCTTTAAACATCATGGATTTACTCACCTCTTTATTTCAAAAACTAATCAGCTCCATCGAGTTGGTCATGTTCTTCTTGGTCATTGGAGGCGGACTATTTCTACTCTTTCAAATAAGAGCCAAGCCCTTGCTCTTAATAAAAACATCCTTCCAATTGCTTTTTAGTAAAGAAGGCGGAGCGGGTATTTCTAGATTTCAAGCCTTATCGGCTGTATTAGCCTCTACCGTTGGTTTAGGTAATATTTCTGGAGTTGCCATTGCCATTTATATGGGAGGTCCAGGCGTAATGCTATGGATGTGGGTTACTGCAATTATTGGTGCAATTATTAAATTTTACTCCTGTACACTTGCCGTTCTATATCGAGAAAAAGAAGAAGACGGAAGCCCGTTAGGAGGGCCGATGTATTATATGAAAATTGCCTTACCAAAATTCGGGAAGCCTTTTGCCGTTTGGTTTTCGATAGCTGGCTTGTTTGGTGTACTCCCCGCTTTTACCGCCAATCAACTTACTCAAACCTTGGTTAGTGTAATCGATCCTAATCAATACATAGATCTTGGGATTCTGAATTGGAAGATTATCATAGGATTAATCTTAGCAATAATAAGTGCAGTTGTAATCTTAGGGGGACTAAAGAAAATAGTGGAAGTTACTTCCATGCTGGTTCCTATAATGGTGGGGCTTTATTTTGGCATTGGAGTTACCATGTTGGCCATGAATGCAGAAGCAATAATCCCTGCCTTACAACAAATTTTTAGCGAAGCCTTTTCTGTACACGCAGCAGCAACAGGTGGTTTTTGGGCTTTGGTGATTTTGGGCGTTCGCCGTGCTGTATTTTCGAACGAAAGTGGTATTGGTAATGCACCAATGTATCACGGCCAATCGAACACCAAAAATCCCATTCATGAGGGCTTGGTAGCTTCTTTGGGCCCCTTATTAGACACTGTTTTGGTGTGTTCGATTACTGGGCTTATTATTATTATAAGCGGAGCAACTGAACTCACGCAACTAAACGGCATTGAGCTCACTTTAGAGGCTTTTAACCGTTTGTTTTTTGGAATCGGAGATGAATTACTCCTACTTATGGTATTTGTTTTTGGAATTTCAAGCCTGTTTACTTATTCTTATTATGGTGTAAAGTGCTTGGGCTACTTGACTCAAAAAAAATGGGGCCCATGGTACAATTACATCTACATCGTCAGTATTGTGTTTTCCGCAGTAGCAACGGTTGATCTTGTAATCGGGATTATCGATCTATCCTTTGCACTAATGGCTATTCCCAATATGATAACCCTTCTTTGGCTTTCTAAAAAAGTAAAAGGATTATTGTTTGCAACCACTTAAAAACGTGTTTCTGTATAGAATATTTACACCAAACCAGAGGACGCTTTTTTTTTTAGTACATTTATTGAACAAACACAATAACGTACTATTATGAAAAAATTCTTAATTTACTCTTTTAGTTTGCTCCTCTTGATGAGTAGTTTTAATCTTGAAGCACAACGCAAAAAAAAGAAAGTTGAAAAAGCAGAGGAAATTTCCTTAGAGGCTTTTAAATTCAGAAATATAGGTCCCGCCTTTTTATCTGGACGGATTGCAGATATTGCAGTCCATCCTGACAATGACAACGTATGGTATGTCGCTGTAGGATCTGGTGGCGTTTGGAAAACAGAAAATTCAGGAACAACTTGGTCGCCCATCTTCGATGATCAAGTATCGTATTCTACTGGTTGTATAACCATCGATCCAAACGACCCGGCTCGGATCTGGGTTGGAAGTGGTGAAAATGTTGGAGGCCGACATGTAGGCTATGGCGATGGAGTTTATCTCAGTCCAGATAGTGGAGCAACATGGAAAAACATGGGGCTTAAAAATTCGGAGCACATCTCAAAAATCGTAGTGCACCCCAACAATTCTGATGTTGTATGGGTTGCTAGTCAAGGACCTCTTTGGAAAAAAGGCGGAGAACGTGGCGTTTACAAAACAACTAATGGTGGTAAAAACTGGAAACGCGTATTAGGAAATTCAGAATGGACCGGTGCTACCGATCTATTGATCGATCCGAATGATCCACAAATATTATATGCAGCTACTTGGGATCGACACCGAACTGTTGCCGCTTATATGGGAGGTGGACCTGGATCTGGGATTCATCGTTCTACAGATGGAGGAGAAACTTGGGAAAAACTATCCAACGGACTTCCAAAGTCTAATATGGGGAAAATTGGTTTAGCACTTTCACCTCAAAAATCAAATGTAGTTTATGCAGCTATCGAACTCGATAGAACCCAAGGAGGAGTTTATCGTTCGGCAGATGGCGGAAGCTCTTGGAGTAAAATGTCCGATACCGTTTCTGGTGGAACAGGACCACATTATTATCAAGAATTATATGCTAGTCCACACAAATTCGATCGCCTATACCTAATGAATGTTCGTGTATTGACTTCTGAAGATGGTGGAAAATCTTTTACCCAACTGAAAGAAGAAAAAAAGCATTCGGATAATCATGCCTTGATTTTCAAAAAGGATGATCCCAATTATTTAATGATTGGAACTGATGCTGGAATTTATGAGAGTTTTGATTTAGCGCAAAACTGGAGATACATCAAAAACTTACCCCTAACACAATTCTATAAGGTTGCTGTGAATAATGCAGAACCCTTTTACAGTATTTTTGGTGGAACTCAAGATAATGGCTCCGTAGGTGGACCATCTGCAACGGACGAGCGCGAAGGTATTGCAAATAAACATTGGTATAAAACACTGTTTGCCGACGGTCATCAATCGGCTACAGACCCAGTTCATGACGATATCATTTACGCAGAAACACAACAAGGAGGACTCCATCGAATTGATTTAACCTCTGGGGAGCCCGTAATGATTCAGCCACAAGCTCAAGAAGGAGATCCTTATGAGCGTTTCAATTGGGATGCACCTATATTAGTGAGTCCACACAATCCAGCACGTTTATACTTTGCATCTTATCGGGTTTGGAAATCCGAAAGTCGTGGAGACGATTGGGAGCCTATTTCAGGAGATTTAACGCGTAACGAAGAGCGTATCGAACTTCCAATTATGGGACGTCAACAAAGCTGGGATAACCCATGGGATGTTGGAGCAATGTCGAATTACAATTCCATTACGTCCTTATCAGAATCTCCTATAAAAGAAGGGGTTCTTTTTGCTGGAACTGACGATGGACATATTCAAATATCTCAAAATGGTGGTCAACAGTGGAATCAGAT
>Ga0208660_1000391_pt1 | contig 17575 bp, 14 predicted proteins | sample DEB08_DNA_13_FD_184527 | JGI IMG/M metagenome (GOLD analysis project Ga0208660, IMG submission 184527) | Aqueous microbial communities from the Delaware River and Bay under freshwater to marine salinity gradient to study organic matter... | ecosystem: Environmental > Aquatic > Marine > Coastal ... | reverse complement strand
TGTGCGGCCTTCAGCACCTCATTGTCGATGCCGCGCAAGCCTGCCAGAAACATCGCCATGACAAAGCCGCTGGTCTGCCAGACTGCCGCAATGACGATGGTATAAATCGCCATGTCGCCGTCTTTGATCCAGTCAAAGGTGAAGCTTTCCCAACCCCAACCGCGCACAACCGCTTGCAGGCCGATGCCGGGATCCAAAAACCATTTCCATGCGGTGCCGGTCACGATGAAGCTAAGTGCCATTGGGTAAAGATAGATCGTGCGGATGAACCCTTCGGCGCGAATTTTCTGATCAAGCAGAATGGCGAGGGTCAGGCCAAGCGCGCAGCAGATCACGATATAAAGCGATCCGAAGATCAACAGGTTGGTGACAGCAGTGTCCCAAGCCCGGATGCGGAACAGCTTTGAATAGTTTTCCCAACCGACAAGCCCATAAGACGGCAAGATACGGCTGTCCGTAAAAGACAGATAAAAAGTGAAAAAGATAAATCCGTAAACAAAGACCAACACCATCGCCAAGCTTGGGCTCAAAACGATTTTTGGCAAAGCTTCGCGCAGCCAGTCTTTGCGGCGGCGGTTCTGAGCAACCTGTGACATCGGGATTTTCCTTTGAAAAGGGAGGTGGGAAAGCGCAGCAGCGCTTTCCCGATTTTCGTATTGCTTACTTGGCGATATCGACAGCAGTCACGAGCTCTTCGACCGCAGTCGCAGAATCGAACTCGCCGTTGAAGTGCGCTGTAATCACGTCATACATCGCGTTCTTAACAGCCGCTGGGTTGGCGTGGCCGTGTGCCATTGAGCCGTACAAGTTGCCGCTGGCAGCTGCCGCACGGAATTCCTCGTAGGCGCGCTGACCGCAGGCATCCAGATCACTTGCGTCCAGATCAGTACGTGCAGGCACGGAACCTTTTACTTTGTTGAAAGCAATCTGGAAGCTTGGCGAAAGGATCGCCTCGGCAAGTGCTGCTTGCTCTGCGGATACCGCATCACCCTGCGAGAACATCGCGAACTGATCAGAGTTGAAAGTCACCTGATCTTGACTGCCTGGAAGACGGAAGCAAAGGAAGTCTTCACCCGGAACTTTGCCCGCGTTTAAGAATTCACCCTTTGCCCAGTCACCCATGACCTGAAATGCGGCCTCTTGGTTGATGACCATGGCAGATGCGAGGTTCCAATCGCGACCAGAGAAGTTGTCATCAACGAAACCGCGCAAAACGCCCATACGGTCGAACGCTTCTTTCATGGTGTCTGAACCAAGTGCGTCCTCGTCCAGATCAACAAATGCGGACTGATAGAACTCTGGACCGCCGACGCCCATTGCGACGCCGTCAAAGATTGTCGCATCCTGCCAAGGCTGACCGCCATGGGCCAAACCCACATAACCGGCATCTTGCGCTGCTTGCATTGCGGCTACAAATTCGTCCCATGTCTGCGGCTCGGAGAGGCCGAGTTCATCCATGATAGCTTTGTTCGCCCAGACCCAGTTGGTCGAGTGCACGTTGACCGGAACCGAAACCCACTGGTCTTCGTAGACAGCAAACTGTTGCAACGCAGCAGGTACAACTTCAGCCCATCCGCCGTCACTGGCCACACCATTCAGGTCAGCAAGTGCGCCTTCCATGGCCCAATCAGTGATGTCAAAGCCCAGCATCTGAACGGCTGTTGGTGGATTGCCCGAAGTGACGCGTGCGCGCAGTACTGTCATCGCTTGGGTTCCGCCGCCGCCAGCAACTGGCATGTCCTGCCAACCAATATTTTGGCCTGCCAGATCGTCTTTAAGCACATTCAGCGCTGCAGCTTCACCGCCAGATGTCCACCAGTGTAGAACTTCTACATCGTTGGCATATGCCATGCTTGTCGTAGCCATGAGTGCCATGGCCGTAGCTGTTTTCTTTCCAAAGTAACCACGCATTGAGGTCTCCTCCCGTTTGTTGCGTTAGTATTCTGCGGACCACTTGGGTCCGTCAGTCCGTTTTCACCCAAGGTGCCCGCGTGCGCCCAATGCGCATCACAAGTGATTTCACCTCAAGGAATTCTTCAAATCCGTAACGTCCGATTTCGCGACCTTGCCCGGACTGTTTCATCCCCCCAAAGGCCAGTTCCGGGAACCCGTCCATCCATGTATTTGTCCAAACCGTGCCTGCTTGCGCGCGTCTGCAAAATTCAAGGCAGGTGTGGACGTTCTCGCTCCAGACGCCTGCTGACAAGCCGTAAGTAGAATCGTTGGCCAGCGCGACAGCCTGATCAAACGTCTTGAACGTCAGTACTGTCAATACAGGTCCAAACACCTCTTCACGGGCAATCGCCATATCGGGCGTCACACCGCGCACAACCGTTGGCTGATAAAATTGATCGCCCAGACCGGGCACATCTAGAACCTGGCCACCAATGCATATCTCGGCGCCCGCGCTGATAGCGTCTTTGATATATCCGTCGATTTTGGCTTTGTGGTCTTCAGTCACGATTGCACCGACTTGGGTGTCAGGGTGCATCGGATTGCCAAAAACTACCTTGCGCGAAAGGGCGACAACGCGTTCCACAAATGCGTCGGCGATATCTTCGTGCACGATAATCCGGCTCGATGAATTACAGCACTGCCCGACGTTAAAATACACACCAAAGGTTACTGCATCAGCGGCATTTTCAAGGTCCGCGTCAGGAAAGATCACTTGCGGGTTCTTGCCACCAAGTTCCAACGCGACCTTTTTCAGCGTCTCGCCCGAGGATTTGGTAATCATTTTGCCCACGGCGGTCGAGCCGGTGAATGTCACCATATCCACGTCATCATGCGTGGTCATCAAACTGCCAACGGGCGTTCCCAGTCCAAGGACGATATTGCAAACGCCCGCAGGCAGGCCAGCCTCAACCAGTATTTCGCCCAACATCGACGTCGTCGAAGGCGTCATTTCAGAGGGCTTAACCACACAGGTACAGCCTGCAGCCAAAGCAAAAGGCAGCTTTTGGCTCAGAATCCAGAACGGGAAATTCCAAGGGGTGATGATCGACACAACGCCAATCGGTTCCTTGACCACGACACCAAGAATATCGGCGCCAAGTGTGTTGTGACTGTCACCATGCGCCGTGCGGGCAAGCGACGCAGCATAGCGCCACAAATCCGCCGCACCGCCGCATTCGCCGCGTGATTGACTGATCGGCTTACCGCTTTCCAGCGTTTCCATCACAGCCAAGCGTTCTTCGTTTTGTTCAATCAGGTCTGCGACCCTGTACAAGACTGCGGCGCGTTCTTTGGCCGCTAGGCTGCTCCAGCGACCATCGTCAAACGCCGCGCGCGCGGCTTTGATCGCTGCTTGTGTCTCTGTCTCGGACCCAAGTGCAGCTTGGCTGACGACAATGCCATGCGACGGCGACACACGATCTAACTTTTGCCCATCGGCGCTGTCTACGAACACACCGTTGATGAAGTGCCGTGCCTGATATGCAGCGTCAGGCATGGCAACGGTCTGTTCAGAGAGGATATTGAGGTCCAACATAAATTACTTTCCCGAGAAATTTGGTGTGCGTTTGTCACGAAAAGCGGCGACGCCTTCTGCGCGGTCATCTGTGGCGGCAATTGCGGCACTGCCCAAGCTTTCAATCATCGCGGCCTTGTCTTCGTCTTGGGCCGCATGAATCATGGATTTCGAAATTTCGACAGCGCGCGGCGAAAGCGTGACCGCGCGTTCAAGCAAGGCCAAAGCAACAGCGCGCGGATCATCGTCAACGGCAGTGGCAAAGCCACAAGCCAATGCGCGGTCCGCCTTTATCCGGTTTCCAAAAAGGGCCATTTCTTTGACCATTGGTTCCGGCAATAGTCGCAACAACCGCTGTGTGCCGCTCCAGCCTGGTACGATCCCGACGCCTGCTTCTGGCAACGCCAATGCTGCTTTGGGCGTCATCACACGGATGTCGCACGCCGCTGCAAGTTCTAGCCCGCCACCAAAGGCGTGGCCGTTCAAGACCGCGATTGTCGGCTTTGACAGCCGCGCCAATCGATCAAAAATGCGGTGCCCGTCGCGCACCCAATGGCGCGCAAATTCTGCAGGACCAATATCGCCCCAACCCAGAATGTCTGCGCCGGTGCAAAACGCACGATCACCCACGGCCGTCACCATCACGGCGGCGACCGAAGCATTGCGCGTGATCGCATCCAAATGACCAGCAAGCTGATCCAGCATCGCGACGGTAAACGCATTCATCTTCGCGGGATTATCCAACCGCAATTCCGCGATGTTGCCGTGATGGATGAGGTGAACAGAACTCATTGACCCCACCCCATCGGTCCATCAGCCAGCAATGACAGCGGCAGTGTTATTGCATCTTCCGCCACCGTCACACGACCGCCAGAGGCCGCCACGATATCGCGTTCAGGATTAATGCCGGGCATTATTTCGGTGGCAACAAGGCCAGTGTCGCCCAATCGCATCACACAACGCTCCGTGATGTAGATCACATCTTGGTTCAGCTTGCGGGATCGCGCCCCTGAAAAGGTGACATGCTCGACCGCTTCGACCATCTTGGTGAATTTACCCGGCGCTTTGACTTCGATGCCTTTGTCAGACAGTTCAATCTGCGCGCCTGCTTCGAACCAGCCCGAAAACACGATCTTTTTTGCACCCGATGTGATGTCGACAAACCCGCCACAACCAGCGGTCAAATAGGGCTTTTTTCCCAATTTCGAGACATTCACATTGCCTGCAATGTCGACCTCTAGGAACGATAGGAACGACACGTCAAACCCGCCGCCTTGAAAGTAGATAAACTGCTGAGGCGAGGGCACGAAAGCATCGGCATTCGACGCACAGCCAAAGGCAAATCCGGTCAACGGAACGCCCCCGACGGCACCTTGTTCAACGGCCCATGTGACCGCGTTGGGATGGCCTTCTTCTAACAAAATACGCGGCACCATCGCGCTGATGCCAAAGCCCAGGTTCGCGGTCATGCCCGGCTTCAACTCCATCGCGGCGCGGCGTGCGATAATTTTCTCGACGCCAATTTCGGCCAAGGCAAAGCTATCCCAAGGGCGCATCACCTGCCCCGAAATCGCAGGGTCATACAGGGTCTCGCAGGTTTGCTTTTGATCAGGGTCAACCACGATTAGGTCAACCAAATGCCCCGGCACACGTACATCATGCGGACGCAGAGAACCGCGTGTGGTCACACGGCTGACTTGGGCAATGACGATACCGCCATGGTTTCGCACACAAATCGCCTGCTCTAACCCGCCAAGATAGGCCCCTTCGTGTTCATACGTAAGATTGCCGTGATCATCGGCGGTGGTGGCCCGCAAAATCGCAACATTGGGCACAACATTGGGAAAATGCAGCCATGTATCATTGTCGAATTCGACGCGTTTGACGATCGGGGTTTCGGCCCCTTTCTCATTCATCGCACAGCCTTCGCGGATCGGGTCAACAAACGTGTCCATTCCGACTTTGGTCAGAACCCCAGGACGGTTGGCTGCTGCCTCGCGGGTCATATCGAACAAGATGCCAGACGGGACATTGTAGGCCGCGACGCGATTCTCAACGACCATTTTCCAAATTTCAGGCATCGGCTTTGAGGACGGGCCTGACGGATATGACCCCCCCAGAATGCGTGTTAGCAGACCATCTTTTGCAATGTGATCCACACCCTTCACGCCGTACATGTCACCAGCGGCGATAGGATGGATCGACGTTAAATTTTTGGGGTGACCCTCGACGTCAAACCGCGCGCCGATAGCCTTGAGAACCAGATCGGGACAGCCCAAAGAAGACGAAGACGATACAGTAAGGATCGCATTGTCAGGTATCAGTGCCGCGGCCTGATCAGCAGTCTTAACCTTGCTCATGCGCGGTCCCCATAATCGATTTTTTGACGTATTCCAGAGCGTGCAGCTTCGCGCACAGCAAGTGCAACCGCGAGAGATTTCACACCGTCCAAGCCGGTTGCCGCAGGCGCGCCTTGGCCCGCGGCAGCCTGCACAAACCGACGAACGGTTTCGACATAAAGACTGTGTTTGGCAAAAGGGATGTTCTGCTGGCCGTCTTTTGTCGTCAACTCTATCGTACCTTCGGGGTCTTGCCCTAAAACACCCTTGGCGATGATTGACCCTTTTGTGCCGTGTACCTCTATCCCCGATTTCGCGAATGGATGCGTAAAGCTATCATGGCTCAAGACCATCGCGCCGGACGGCATCATCCAGACCGACATTGCCGAATCCTCGACGCCCTGCCCCATGCCTGACACGCCCATCTGGGCTGAAACGTTTTGCGGGTCTTCACCAAGCACGAAGCGTGCAACATCCGCATTATGCACAGTCAGGTCAGGGATGACGCCGCCGCCAGCAACAGGATTATCCAGCCGCCAACCACGCAGATGTTCTGGCAGGTGAACGGCATGAAAAATGCGCATGGAAAGCACTTGGCCAATCGTCCCGTCAGCAACCAAAGCAGCGATTGCCTGAATACTTCCAGCGCAACGCAAATGATGATTGGTGGCAAACATGACGCCAGCAGCATTTGCAGCACCGACAATATCGATTGCGTCTACAAGTGTCGTTGCCAACGGCTTTTCGCACAAGACATGCTTGCCTGCCGCGATTGCGGCCAGCGCTTGGGCGTGGTGCTTTTCGTTGGTCGAGGAAATGTAGACAGCATCAACCCGTGGGTCTTGCAATGCTTGATCCAAATCGGATGTTGTATTGGCGATACCGTGAGCATCGGCAAAGGATGTTGCGCGGGCCTGCGAGCCGCTAACAACCCAGATGATTTCACCTGCAGCTTGCGCGCGAATTGCATCAGCGATGTATTGTCCAGCTATCGTGCTGGCACCGATAAGCGCCCAGTTCACACCATTTCCCCCAAAATTGGAACGTTCCAATAACTAAGTGAAATTGCGACATTGAGTCAACATAAAACTTAACCGCGGGTCGTCCGGAGGCATGGAAGAAAGACAAAACTCTGGGCAATGGGCGATCTGCAGAAAATAACTAAGTGCCATCTGCGCCGGACGAAAATCCGGGCAGCGACTACAATGAACAGTTTTGTGCAAGCTATGCAGTAGGTTCAACCCGACCATCTTTGTGGATTAAAGCCATATCTAGTTCTATATAATCCATATCGAACTCAAGAGGATTCACGGTTTGAACATTCTCAAACGGTGCAATCACCTCGTCGATAATGAGGTTGTAGTCGTCGAGCAGACACTTAGTGACAATCTCTGGCACATTAACGCCATCAAATACTGCTGAAACTGCTTTATTGTTCAGCTGCGTCGCAATTGTTCCAAGCTGATAGAAGAGAGCTTGGGTACAGACCAGAGACTTGCCATCCCGAATGAGCATCTCTGCGTGATCACTCTTGTTGCCGTCGGTATCGACAGGTTCCGTGATCCGGAAGTCAGATGATTTGTGGGCACCTTCAATAAACCGACCTACTTCTGATAGGGACGGAACTACTGCAAGGTACTTTTCCTTTTTGTTCAAGCTGCCAAGTATTTCTGTTGATTTTCCATAGCCACATGGGCCGTCGACAATCCTGATGTGGGTCATAAAATGACCTCCTTTGGTTGCGGTCACTTGGACCAATGAGTTGTGATGGGGGAATCAACGGATGCCAAAATCATGCTGAAGTGATTGGCTTGAGGTTGATGAGTGAGACATTCGCCAAGTAGCGGGGCGTGTAGTAAAACTGTTTAGGCGTCAGACATGCCAATGACCCCAGAGAACCGGTGAGGCTTCCTGAGGTTGATTGCTGTCTCTTAATTTAAGGGTCTTGGTTATTCTATCGTGAGAGATGGCCCGTTTAAGGGGACATAGTCGTGTGCTTTCTTCTTAGTGGAGGATTAGGCGGTTTACTGGGTATTTGCTTGGTTATATCTCATTGAGAGGCATTAAGGTTTTGGGCCCAATGCCTTTGGCCGCTTTCCTGCATGTTCATATGGTGTGCGTGCCCACGATTGAGGTCACACAAAAATACTATAATCCATGAAGACTTTCTAAAGACTTATCTTACAGGTCGTACCGTTATTAGCTATATTTTACAGTCACTTAAGACACGTTCACTCCACGCCAAATGGAGTCCACCGAAAAACATCAATGTAGTGTGGAATTACTAAGCTTAGAGTCAGAACCCATGAATCAAAAAACTACCTAATATCGCCAATGCGGACCTTAGTTCATCCCGCAGCGAACGGCAGCAACGAGCCCAAAGAGGACATCATCAAAGGCTATCATAATCCGAGAACCCGGACTGGTTCCCGCACCAACAATTTAGGCAAAACTCGATCGTGAGGAATAATGCGGAAACATAGATCAGCGACATTCCGGATTGAAAAACGTATCGGTGTGATTAGAATTGTTTCGTTTGGTCGTACCCGCGCCATGTGCCATGATCCTCGAAATGGAGGAGCCAATGGCAATTTTTAGTAGCCCTTTTCCCGATGTTGCAATCACAGATCAATCCATCACGGAGCGGGTATTTTCCAACCTTGTCAATCGCCCCGACGAGGTTGTTTTGATCGACGGCCCAACCGGGCATAGCCTGACAGCGGCGGCCTTTATGGATCAAGTTAAGCGTTTGGCTGGCGGATTGACCGCGCAGGGTCTTGGTTCCGGTAAGACAATTGCCCTTATGGCCCCCAATATACCTGAATACTGTGTAATATTTCATGGCGTTGCTTGGGCGGGTGGGACCATCACCACATTGAACCCTGGCTACACTGGTCCGGAAGTTGCGCATCAATTGGCCGATGCAAATTCGGATATTCTCATTACGATCTCCGATTTTGTCGAGACTGCAAAATTGGGCGCCGGGGAACGTCAAGTGATTGCCATTGGAACGCCAGAGTACGAAGCACTCTTTGGTCCGCCACTTGAGGCCCAGATACCCGTTGATCTTGATGCGCATACCGTCGTGTTGCCCTACTCCTCGGGCACTACGGGGCTGCCAAAGGGCGTGATGCTGTCCCATCGCAATTTGGTGGTCAACGTAGATCAAACAATCATCGCAGGAGATTTCCAACCCGGTGAGAGCACGGCGGGCTTTTTGCCACTGTTTCATATCTACGGGATGACCGTGTTGATGAACCTGCATTTGGCGGGCGGTGGCACATTGGTGACAATGCCACGTTTCGATCTGCCGATGTTCTTGCAAATCAGTCAGGAACACAAAGCGCGACGCATGTGGGTTGTGCCTCCAGTCGCGATTGCGTTGGCGAAACACCCGTTGGTTGATGACTATGATTTGAGCCACCTTGAGCTTGTCTTTATCGCGGCCGCGCCGTCTGGCCCCGAACTCACCGATGCTGTTGCGTCGCGACTGAGCTGCACCACCTTGCAGGGTTTCGGGATGACCGAACTTAGCCCTGTGTCCCACGTTGTTCCCTGCAACGCCCCTCGATCCGGAGCCGCGGGCATCGTGATACCCAACACGAGCTGTCAAATCGTCAATCCGGACAGCGGTCAGGGCTTGGATGTTGGCCAAGAAGGTGAGTTGTGGATTAAGGGTCCGCAAGTCATGCAAGGCTATCTGAACAACGCCAAAGCAACGGCCGAAACGATCACCGCAGATGGCTGGCTGCGCACCGGTGATATCGCCCGTATCGACGAAGATGGTTACATGTTCATCGTCGACCGTTTGAAGGAGCTGATCAAATACAAAGGGTTTCAGATAGCACCCGCAGAGCTGGAGGCAGTGTTGGTTGCCATGGATGGCATCGCCGACGCTGCAGTCATTGGGATGCCTGACGACGAAGCAGGCGAATTGCCGATTGCATTTGTCGTTCGCAGCGAGGGTGGTCCGACAGACGCCGCCATTAACGCCCATTTTGTCGACAAATTAGCGACCTATAAACAGCTTCACAAAATTAGGTTTGTCGACGAAATACCTAAATCCGCATCCGGCAAAATCCTGCGACGGTTCCTACGGGACCAAGTCGCCCAAGAAAGTTAACAGAATCCAAAGGTTGGCCCGATTGAACGTAGATATGGGCTCAACGCAGGCCTTCGTGGCGGATGCCAGGGGTTTGGTTGGTTGATGTCCGCTCTGCGGGACAAACTTGTCTTTCAGCTAGAGACAACGCTCGTTAATCCAAGCGGACGTCATTGCCAGTTTAACTGTAGCTTTGGCGAATGATTTTAACTGGTAGTCGAAATGCTTTTGTCACTTTGGGAAGGCGGGATTTTCCTACGGTTATCGTTGTAGGACTTTTTGCGCGGTAAGCACAAATGTGACAGATTTCTTCCCATCTAGGCGCACCTCGCTACCTCTCTTTGTCGAAACGCTCCTTGTTCACGTCCATTGCCAATGCCAGAATTTCAGCCAAGACAGAAACGGCAAGTGTTCCGGCATCGCGCGCCGAAGCGATCAGTCCGACAGGGCCGTGCAACCTTTCAATATTGGCGGCGCTAACGTTCATTGATTGTAGCGTAGCGATCCGCGCATCGCGCGCCCGCTGACTACCCTGCGATCCAATATAGAATGCATCTGTTTTCAACGCGCCCTGCAGGATGGGCGGCTCCCATTCATGGTCGTGAAAGAACAAGATGATGGCTGTCCGGTCGTCGATTTGCAAATCCTTCGGAAAGTTTTGTTGCGTCAGATGATGCGTCAAACAGCCGAACGCTTCACTTGCCTCAAGTGTCTCAACGTCCGGTGACAATAGCAGGTTCGGGTAACCGGCAGATTGTACAAGGGCGGCGAACGTACTTGCCTCGGGTCCTTTGCCGAAGATCACAAAGTGGATGGCAGGATAAAAACAGACGGTCAAATTTTGACCGTTTCTTCCAGTTGGGCCAGTGTGTTGCGCCGCCATTTCCCCCGTATCCATGTTTATGAAAAGGCTGCATTTCTGCCGCTGCACCTGACGCGCGGCAATTTCGCCAAGTGCGGTTGTGTCGGGGTTCGGAAGAAGCAAAATATCAAGACCCCCGCCACAGGGCAGTTCGATATCCACATAGGGTGATCCCTTCCCATATCGGATCAGGCGTGGTGTCCCGGCTGAAAGCGCTTGCGCGGCATGCAGCGCGATGTCTGCTTCAATGCACCCTGACGAAAGAGTGCCCAACCGCGTGCCATCAGCCAAGACCGCCATCATTGCGCCCATCGGGCGGTAAGACGGGCCTTGAATACCAGCGATAATCGCAAGGACACCTTCGCCAGGTGCATCAAGCAGCGCCCGGATTGGATCTGCCCCAGCAGAACGCGCTTGAAAGGTTGTCATCATAAAAAAACGCAGGGCAGCGAAAACTGCCCCGCTTTGAACTTATTCATTGTCACGCTATCAGCTGCTTGCAACCACGGCCCGGCGGGTCAAGACGCCGACCAAATGGGCGCGGTATTCAGCTGACCCATGCAAATCAGTGATCATGTCAGTTGCGTCACCAGACATGTCCTCGATTGCTCTCGCCGAAAAATCACCGTTCAGCGCCGTTTCAGCCTCGGTCCAGCGATAGACGCCCCCGTTCGAGGCACCTGTGACGGCCACACGTACACCGTCGGCTGTCTTCGCCACAAACACCCCAACAAGCGCAAACCGCGAAGCTGGCTGAACGAATTTCTGATAATTGCTCTTTTCCGGAATGGGAAAGCTGACCGCCGTGACGATTTCAGTCTCGTCCAATGCGGTTTCAAACATGCCCTGAAAGTAGTTGTCTGCAAGAATGTCACGTTTGTTGGTGGTGATGGTGGCACCTGATGCCAATGCCGCCGCAGGATAGCAGGCAGCGGGATCGTTGTTTGCCAACGAGCCACCGATGGTGCCACGGTTGCGGACTGCCGGATCGCCGATACCATCGGCCAAGGCGGACAGTCCAGGATAGCTGGCGGCCGCATCTGTTGCGACCTGCGCGTGGGTTGTGCCCCCACCGATTGTAAGCGTCGTGCCAGCTTTACTAACGCCGACCATGCCTTCTACGTCGGTCAGGCTAACCAGAATCTCAGGCATAGCGAGCCGTTGTTTCATGGTCGGAAGCAGGGTTTGCCCGCCCCCCAAGGCCTGCGCGCCTTCGGCTGACATCGCTTTTGCGGCGTCTTCTACTGTCGTTGGTTTGGTGAATTCAAAGTTATACATCTGTTTCTCCTCTCTGGTGGGTGGGCCAGGCGTACTGCCCCACCTCGATCCAGATCATGCGTTCATCGCTGCCCAGACACGCGCGGGGGATACCGGCATGTCGATGTGTTCCACGTCGTAGCCGCCGCGCTGAAGCGCATCGATGACGGCGTTAACGACAGTGGGCGGCGATCCAATCGCGCCAGCCTCGCCGCAGCCCTTGGCCCCGATGGGGTTGTGGGTGCAGGGGGTAGCGTTGCTGTGATCGACTACAAAGTTTGGCAGATCATCGGCTCGTGGCATGGCGTAATCCATAAACGATCCCGACAAGAGTTGCCCGTTTTCGTCATAAATCCCATGTTCCAACAAGGCCTGACCAATGCCTTGGGCCAAGCCGCCCTGCACCTGACCCGTCACGATCATCGGATTGACCACATTCCCGAAATCATCAATCGCGACCATTGCGCAGATGTCGACCTTGCCGGTTTCTGGATCCACTTCGACCTCGCAACCATACGCACCCGATGGGTAGGTAAAGTTCGCTGGATCATAGAACGCGGTCTCCTCTAGGCCCGGTTCAATGAACTCAATCGGGAAGTCGTGCGGGATATAGGCCTTGAGCGCTACTTCTCCAAAGCTGACCTTTTTGTTGGTGCCTTTTACTGCGAAGTCACCATCGGTGAAATCGACGTTTTCAGGTTCGTCTTCCAACATATGTGCTGCGATCAGCGTCGCCTTCTTGATGATCTTCTCGGTTGCACGAAATACTGCAGAGCCACAAACAGCAAGGCTGCGCGATCCGTATGTCCCCATCCCGAATGGAATTTTTGAGGTATCACCATGGACGATATCAATCGACAATGGATCGATACCAAGCATATCCGCCACGATTTGAGGGAAGGCCGTCTCGTGACCTTGTCCGTGACTATGCGCGCCCACCATGACAGAGATATTGCCCGTGGCGTTTACCCGTACGGTCGCGGCATCATAAAGACCCACCCGAGCCCCAAGGATTCCCACCAAATTTGATGGAGCGATGCCGCATGCCTCAACATAGCTGTTGATTCCAAGACCGCGCAGCTTGCCGTTCTTCTTGCTCTCGGCGCAGCGCGCTTCGAAGCCATCCAGATTTGCGCGCTTTTCCAGCGCATCCATCAGCGCATCATAGTTGCCGCTGTCATATTCTAGCCCTGCCGCAGAGGCGAAGGGGTACTGGTCTGGCTTGATGAAGTTCTTGCGCCGCAGTTCGATCGGATTGATCCCCAATTCGCGGGCGGCCTTGTCGATCACACGTTCAAGGCTGAACGACGCCTCGGGGCGGCCCGCACCACGGTACGCATCCACAGGGGCGGTGTTGGTGAAAACGGCTTTGACGTTCACGTAGACATTGGGCACCGTGTAATTGCCCGCCATCAACGTGCCATGCAAGAACGTGGGTGTCACGGTCGAGAAATTCGACAGATACGCGCCCACGTTGGCCATGGTTTCCGTACGGAAGGCAATAAATGTGCCGTCTTTTTCACAAGCCAGTTCGATCTTGGTGACGTGGTCACGACCATGGGCATCTGACAAAAACGCCTCAGTCCTTGTCGAAGTCCATTTGACGGGGCGGTTCAGCTTTTTCGCAGCTGCCAAGACCAAAGCCTCTTCACCATAATGGTAGATTTTTGATCCAAATCCACCACCAACATCAGGGGAATGAACTGTGAGTTTATTTTCTGGGATACCCAAAACAAACGCGCTGATCAAAAGCCGCGTCAGGTGCGGATTCTGCGAGGTTGTCGTCAGTTTGTAGTCACCTGTACCCGGTTCATATTCCCCGATGGAACACCGCGGTTCCATGGCGTTCGGAACAAGGCGGTTGTTGACCAGTTCCAGCGTCGTGACGTGTGGTGCTGCTTTGATCGCCGCGTCAGTTGCTGCGCGGTTGTCTTCGATCCACCCCCAATCAAAACACTGGTTGGTGCCGATTTCATCGTGAACCAGCGTTTTATCATTGGCCAAAGCATCAGCCATTTTCACAACCGCGTCGAGCTCATCAATGTCAGCCTCAATCGCTTCGACAGCGTCCATGGCCTGTTCCAGCGTTTCTGCAATGACAGCGGCGTAGGCGTCGCCCACATGGCGCACTTTGCCATAGGCCAACACGGGCCGTTTGGGTTCTTTCATCGGCTCGCCATCTCGGCTGTTGATCAACCAGCCCGCGGGGTTACCGCCGACTTCTGCAAAGTCTTCGCCCGTGAACACAGCCAAGACGCCGGGCATGCCAGCGGCCGCCACAGTGTCGATGCTGTTAATCTTGCCATTCGCCACGTTTGATCGCGCAAAGGCGCAATAACTGGTCTTGGCGGGCGTGTGATCGTCGCAATATTTGCCCAGTCCCATCAGAAAGCGCACATCTTCGCGGCGTTTGGTCGCGTGACCCATTCCACCATCTGCTGCCATGTCGATATCCTCCCTATTCGGCGGCAATTGCGGAATTTTGTCCGCTTGCTGCCATGATTGCGTTCACGATGCCTTGGTATCCGGTACAGCGGCAAATATTGCCTTCAAGATGGTCGCGGATTTCGGCCTCGGTTGGCTTTGGATTTTCTTCTAACAGCGCGGCGGCGGTCATGATCATACCTGGTGTGCAAAATCCGCACTGAAGACCGTGGTGATCCTGAAACGCCTGTTGGATCACGTTCAGCGATCCATCCGCGTCTGCTTGGCCCTCAATTGTGCTGACTTCGGCTCCGTCGGCCTCAACTGCGAAAATCGTGCAAGATTTCACAGCCTTGCCGTTCACATGCACGACGCAGGCGCCGCATTGGCTGGTGTCACACCCAATATGCGTGCCGGTCATCCCCAGATTTTCACGCAAAGCCGCGGCAAGAACCGTTCGGTTCTCAACCTCAGCCGAAACGGATGTTCCGTTCACATTCATCGAAATTGTCGGCATATCTTCCTCCCTAAAGATCGCCAGATCGCTGCGTCAGCCTAGCAAACGCCCGATCCAGCCTTTTTTTGGTTTGTCATCTTCTTCAGCGCCCTCATCGAATTCAGTGGGGTCCTCCAACCCCTCCTGAAACCTTTCAAAGAACTGATCGGCAAGCTTCTTGGTGAACCCATCAATGATACGGCTGCCCAGTTGGGCCAGCTTGCCGCCGACCTTCGCCTCTACGTCGTAGCTGAGCCGCGTGCCATCATCGCCCAAGTCTTCAAAGGACACTTTTGCAGACCCCTTGGCAAACCCCGCAGGCCCGCCCTTACCGTGACCCGTTAGAACAAGGCTTTCGCCTTCAACGATATCAGAAATTTCGACCATCCCTTTGAACGTCGCCTTTACTGGGCCGACCTTTTGAACAACGACAGCTTCAAAGCCATCAGTGGCGGACCCTGTTAATTCGGTGCAGCCAGGAATGCACGTCTTCAGGACCTCAGCATCTAGGATTGCGGACCATACCACTGCGCGGGGTGCCGCGATCTCTCTGATGTCGGCTAAGTTCATATGGCCCTCCCAGACTCTCGGGGTCAGATCAACAAGAATGGCAAGGTTTGTGAAGCCACTGGAGTAAGTTGGCGAGGCTTCCTTGTCTCAAAACTGAGACAGGGTCAGCTCAATTATTAATTTTGAGGTCTTTCATGCGCCGATAAAGCGTGGCGCGCGAGACGCCAAGTTCCCGTGCTGCAAGGCTCACGTTATTATCTGCACGTACTAATGCACGCACAACAGCCGCCTTCTGCGCGCGTTCAAAGCCTTTAGATGTTGTGTCTTGCCCGATCAAATCCCCAACTGGGACGGTCTTGAGTTCACCTTCTGCTTGCAGACCGAAAGCCCGCCGTGCGGCGCGGGTTGCACCAACAACAATATCGTCGGACGTAGCAGCAAGCAATGACACACCTTCCGATGCATCATCGACGACAAGAATACGGGCGGTGCTGAATGTTTCCCTGAAATGGTCTGCCTCGATGCTTCGGGCTGCCTGCCGGACCAATTCCAAGATCATACCGTTCATTGCCGAGGTCTGATCAACACGCGCCGAGGATACATCAAGTGCAGCCACAATCTCGCCCTGGGCGCCATAGACTGGCGCGTCGATACAGCTCATCGCGATATTACCGGCCATAAAGTGCTGATCCCGGTGGATAATAACGTCCCGACGTTCAACAAGGCACGTACCGATCCCATTGGTACCTTGTACAGACTCGCTCCAATCCGCGCCAGCGCCAAGGCCCCAATCTTGAAAGATCGGGGCATCAGCCCCTTGGAACCTATGATCGATGATAAAACCTTGCTTATCGGATAAAACAACGCCGCAGCCAGAGCTGCCAACAAGCGCAAACAATTGATCAAGCCGCGGTTTGGCGATGGCGGCCACGCCGCCAAGGGCTTCTTTACGTTGGGCGATCTCAGCAGCTGACAAATATTCAGACAGCCGCTTTTGCCCCGGGTCCAGCCCGTGCTGCGCAACCGATCTACACCAAGATGCCGCAAGCCGAGACTGCGCAGCAGCACTTGATCCCACCGCTTGGAAAATCTTATCAATATGTAAACCGACAGATGTGATCTTTGGCTCCTCCCAGAGAAAGGAGAGCTTACAACAGTTGGCCAGTTACTCAAGTTTATGCACGCAAATCGCGTTGCCCAAGTTCAAACCTGACAAAAGGGCCGAGGCTTTTGTGCTCTGGGTATCACTCCTTGTTCCTCTTGGCAGTTGGCTTTGGAAATGCCAAAAACGTGGAATTCCACCAAAATTACGTTCACACCACTTTCGCAACGCGCGTCTGAAAACCGCGCACGGTATTTTGCGCTGCAGATCCAACTCTACTTGAAGCGGACCTTCGCAATAGACTTGTTGAGGTCCGTTTTGTCCTGTGTGGATGGCTCCTTTTTTGCAAGTCCTTTTTCGTGCATGGCATTTTGTCAGAAGCAGTCTTGTGTTCGGCCTGTTAGCGCGACGCACATGGCCGCTGGCCCTGATGGTTTCCACCAACCAAGTCCCATTCCGCACATCGAACAGCAAGCGTTCTGGACAAAGCTCGGGGTGTCTTGGTTTTTGGGCTGACAAAGTTCCATCACTTCATTGGTCTTGCAAACTCCAGTTGTTTCGTTGGTCTGTTAAACGGTTCTCACTTTGAAAGGCTCATTCCGGGTCAGTACGGCCCAGATCATACGGGCAGTTTTGTTGGCCATGGCAACGGCAGCTACTCTGCTTGGCTTGCGTGACAGGATGTCAGCAAACCATGGATCAAACTTTTCCGGCTCCAACCTGATGGATCGGATGCGAGACGTCATGCCTAGGACCAGTAAACGTCGTATGTATTGATCCCCCATCTTAGAGATGTGACCGAGACGTTCCTTCCCGCCACTTGATCTGTTGAGCGGTGTCAGTCCTAACCAAGCGGCAAACTCTCTACCATTGTTGAACTGCTTGCCGCTGCCGACCGTCGCAACGATTGCTGACGCTGTAATTGGTCCGACACCGGGTATCGTTCGCAGCAACGCAACGCGTTCCTCGCTTTTGGCAATCCGTGTCATGTGCCGAGAATGCCGTAGGATCTTG
>Ga0208660_1000389_pt1 | contig 17613 bp, 17 predicted proteins | sample DEB08_DNA_13_FD_184527 | JGI IMG/M metagenome (GOLD analysis project Ga0208660, IMG submission 184527) | Aqueous microbial communities from the Delaware River and Bay under freshwater to marine salinity gradient to study organic matter... | ecosystem: Environmental > Aquatic > Marine > Coastal ... | reverse complement strand
ACCAGGTGCCTGATTTCGCTGACTGCGATTGGATCGACACCTGCAAATGGTTCGTCCAACAGCACATATTTCGGGCCTGCGGCAAGACAGCGCGCGATCTCAACGCGGCGACGTTCACCACCAGACAGGGCCATTGCAGAGGCGCGACGCAAGTGTTCGATCGAAAACTCCGAGAGAAGTTCTTCGAGCCTTTCCCGCCTGCGGTGTCGGTCAGGGACCGCAATTTCGAGGATTGAGAGAATATTATCTTCGACCGACATGCCCCGAAAGATCGACATTTCTTGGGGTAAATATCCAATGCCAAGTTGGGCACGGCGGTACATTGGCAAGCTTGTCACATCGCGCCCGTCAATGACGACGCGCCCGCTTTCTGGTGTGACCAATCCAGCAATCGCATAAAAACAAGTGGTTTTGCCGGATCCATTTGGGCCAAGAAGGGCAACAACCTCGCCTCGTCCAAGATCAATGCTCACGTCGCGGATGACGGGACGCTTACGATAGCTTTTGCGCAAATTAATGATCTTTAGCCCGACGTCGCCGTCTTGAACTGAAAGGCTAGCGGGCTGTTCCATCAGTTGTCGCCCTGTTGCAGAATGGTGCGTACGCGGCCGTCCATGAGGGCCGTGCCGTCGGTGACGTTGATAACCATCCTGCCAGCAGAAATTGCACTTGCCCCTTGGGTCAGCAGGACCTCTCCCGTTAGAACCAACAATCCAGTCGTAATGTCATAGTCTGCCTGCTGGGCCTCTGCGGCCTCTGTTGTGGTCACAAACGTCACACCGTTTGAGGCAAGCAATCGCGCGATTTGTGAAGTGTCTTCGCCATAAATCACCTCGACCTGACCAGCGGTGATGCGCAGATCGCCTTGGCCAATGATGACGTTTCCGTCAAAAATAGCCGTGCTGGTGTCTTGGTCGATCGAAAGGCTATCTGCGGAAACCTCAATTGCGGCGCTGGTATCAACGGACAAACCGCCCAAAGCGACGCTAGTTTGTGCAAACGCACTATCAGCCAAGAAAAGGGAGGCGCAAAAGGCGAGTAATTTCATCATGCGGCACTTGTCCTTTGTCACGGAGTGATTGGTTCATATAGCAGGCGGACGCCATTGGTGAACAGCATCTGTTGGCCTGCTTCAGGTGTCTCGACTTGAAAAGTTACCATTCCCGCTGTCAGTGCGCCAAATGGGGCGCGTATTTCGAGCAAACCGTTTGATGTCACGCGTCCCGTCTGGAGTTCTGCCACCAAGCCGTTTGTCTCCATTTCGTAGCCGTTTGAGGTTTGCAGCCGGGCCAGCCCAAGAAAGCTTGCGATGCGCGCTCGGCCGTCAACTTCGCCTTGCACGGCGGTCACTTCGACAAAACTGCCATCGGTTGTGTCCAGCCGCATGCGGATATCGTTGATTTGCAGAGTATCCGGGCGCGCCACATCTGGTTGCGCTGATTTTGCTGCAATGATGATAATGTCGCCGCTGTCTGTGACACCTGCAAATTCGGGGGCTGTCACCTTTTGTTCGCGGGCGATTTCTTCGGCCTTTGCCAAGGCGGCATCATCGGGTGTGTTCGCGTCACGGGCGAATAGAAATAAGGTAGACAATAGCGCCAAGGCACTCATTGGCAGGATAATTTTGGCCCACCCAACCAACTGTGAATGGAGGTTATCTGCCATTAGCATCGCTAGACAATGCCTGCTCTTAGGCAGTCATGGATATGCAAAAAGCCGGCAACTAGACCTTCTTGCGCCGGATCAACCGCGAAAAGACACGTGATTGTTCTCGCATTCATGAGTGCGACAGCCTCTTCGGCAAGTGCATGTGGTGCCATTGTCGCAGGGTTTGGGGTCATCACCTCACGGGCAGTGCGGTCCAGCAGTCCCGACATATGTCGCCGCAGATCGCCGTCTGTCACGATACCGATCAGTTTTTGGTTCGCATCGGTAACACCAACCACGCCGAACCCTTTTTGGCTAATTTCCAACAACGCTTCGCTCATCGGAGTGTCGGCAGGGACAAGCGGGATTGCGTCCGCCTTATGCATCAAATCTGATATTTTTGACAGTCGCGCGCCTAATTTGCCACCTGGATGGAACTCGCGGAAGTTTTCGGGCGTAAATTCGCGATGCTCCATAAGGGCCACGGCCAGTGCGTCCCCCAAGGCAAGTGTCATGGTGGTCGATGTCGTAGGCACAACGCCTGTGCCGCATGCTTCGCCCAAATCCGGCAACACAATGCTAACGTCGGCGCGGGTCAAAAGCGTGCTGTTGGGCTTGCTTGCCACGCCAATCATCGGGATGGAAAAACGGCGGGTGTAGGCAACCAGATCTGCCAATTCAGGGGTTTCACCGGAGTTGGACAAGACCAAAACAACATCGCCACGGGTCATCATACCAAGATCACCATGGCTGGCTTCGGCGGGATGGACAAAGTGGGCAGGCGTTCCGGTGCTTGCAAACGTGGCGGCAATCTTGCGGGCGATATGGCCAGATTTACCCATCCCGCTGATGATGACGCGGCCTTTTGCATTCAAAAGCAGTTCAACTGCTTGCGCAAAACTATCGTCTAGTTGGTCGGCCAGTTGTGTCAGCGCGTCAGCTTCGACTGTGATCACCCGTTTCGCCGAAGCGAGGAATTTTGCATGATCTACCATTAGTGCGAAAAGATATCTGTTTCTGGCCAACCAGCCAGATCTAGCTGCGCACGGGTCGGTAGAAAATCGAAACAGGCTTGCGCCATTTCAGTGCGACCTTCACGCGCAAGCAGGTCGTCGAATTTCACCTTGAGTTGGTGAAGATAAAGAACATCCGAAGCAGCATAATCCAGTTGCGCAGGGGTTAGCGTCAATGCGCCCCAATCGCTTTGTTGTTGGTGTTTGGAAATATCGATCCCAAGCATGTCTTGCAGCAATGTCTTCAGCCCGTGCCGGTCCGTAAAAGTCCGCACCATTTTGGACGCAATTTTCGTGCAAAAGACCGGCGCTGTTACAGCGCCAAATGCGTTCAGAAGGGCAGCGATATCAAAGCGGCCAAAATGAAACAGCTTGAGAACTGCCGGATCTTCTAACATGGCACATAGGTTGGGTGCGGTGGTTTGCCCGACTGCGACCTGAACAAGGTGGCAATCGCCGTCGCCGCCCGACATTTGGATCAAGCACAAACGATCACGATGCGGGTTTAGCCCCATCGTCTCGCAATCAATCGCAACGATTGGGCCAAGGTCTAGGCCGTCCGGCAGATCATTCTGGTAGAGGTGATTGGCCATGGATTGCCCTTTTTCTGGAAGCTGTGCCCTTTCAGATACGGCTTGTCGGGCTGATCCTCAAGTCCGGTGTGCAACAACAGGCATTTCTTGCTCTGCATGCACTGACTTCGCGGCATTAAGTGCAAGCCAAATTGCAAATTCTTTCGCAGGCATTGGCCGGCCAAAGCCATAGCCTTGCCCGACGCCGCATCCACGATCATTCAGGTGTGCTGCTTGGGTGGCTAGCTCTACGCCTTCGGCAACGACATGCAGTCCGAGTTCGCTTGCCAGTGCAAGTATGGCACGTACAACACTGTCAGCGGCACGATCGGGCAATGGCGCAATCAAAGAACGATCCAGTTTCAGGCCTGCCAATGGAAGCTGGATAAGCTTTGCGAGCGAGGCATACCCCGTGCCGAAATCATCAAGCTCTAGCGCAATTCCGCATTCAGCGAGACTATCTATATTTATGGCAGCCATGTCATCGTTGCCGTTGATCAAAGTCGTTTCCAGCACTTCAATGACGACTTGATCGGCTTCTAGTCCAGATAGGCGCAGTGCTAGCAGGAACCGTTCGATCAATTGAGGGTCAGAGATCGTATCAGGTGCCGCATTCAAAGAGATTACAGGATGCCAAACTTTGCTAATTTGCCATTCATACGCCAGCGCCATCGCAGATTTCCAGACAGCATGGTCAAGCTCTATCATCAAGCCGGCCCGTTGTGCTGCTGGCAAAAATACATCCGGCATAATTAGCCCACGCGTCGGGTGCCGCCACCGCGCCAGCACTTCGGCGCCATGCAGTTTCCCATCCGACAAACGTACTTGCGGTTGAAACCAAGGTTCAATTTCACCCTTTTCAATGGCCTCGCGCAAATCGAACTGCATCTTCTGCATCAAATGACTGTCTTGTCGCAGGTCTTGGGTAAACTCTTGCGTCCGGTCCCCGCCTTCGCTTTTGGCGAACTGAAGGGCGGTGGCTGCGTCCGCAACGATATGCATCGGTGCCCTGACTTGGGTACCGATCGCGACATGCCCGATGCTGGCGTGAATTGAGATGCGCCGCCCTTTGACGTCAAAAGCGGCTTTTAGGGCGTCTTTGATCCGCCGCAAGACCGCTGGTGCCGCTTCTGCGGATGTCAGGACAAATTCATCGCTTCCGACATGCGCCACGATGTCATCGTAGTCGACACAACCCTTTAGCGCACGGCTTACGGCGATCAAAAGCGCGTCCCCATAAGCATGCCCCAACATATCATTTATTGTTTTGAAGTCGTCAATTCCAACAAGATAAAGCTGCCAATCAGCAGATTTCTGATTGCGTATTGCGGTCTCCAGAAATGCCTCGAGTGATGTGCGGTTCGGCAGTTCAGTCAACGGATGATGGTTTACAAGATGCTTTAGCCGTCTGTTTACTTGCGTTAGCCGCGTTTGCGACCGCCGCAGCACATTCGTCTGCCGTTTCATTTTTATGTAAGCTGTTTGTACTGCGTATTGTGCAGGCCAAAAAACAAACAGCGCTTCAATAAGCACAACCAGTGCAGATACGCCAAAGAGTAGCTTTTGCAGCTGCGTGAAAAAAGCTGTTTCAGCCTCAAGTTGCTTGGCGATCAGCGGGGCGACCATTAGCAAGTCATCAAGTAACCCACCCGGGTCATAAAGTGCGTGCATTTGCTGCAAAGTCACACCGCGTGTATCAGTTGGGCCAGCAGTCATATTGCGTGCCAAATCGGTAAATGAACGGATACGTTGATCTTGTGTCGCACGGTCATCAGCTTGCCCAGAGAGTGCTTTGTGCAACGCGAAATGCGCAATTTCGAACTGCGAAATGGACATGTTGTAGTCGGCGATTGCGTCTATGTTCTGGAGGTTCAATTGTTCTGCATTGTCAAGAATGCTTTGCACGCGAAGCACTTGATCATTGCTGGCCTCAATCCCGTCGGTGGCAACGATTCCACGCGCGCGGACCGATGTGTTCAGCCAGTACATTGCAAGGATCAGGCTCAAGAAAACTGACAGGGCAAGCACATAGTGCTGCCACAACCGGTCTGGGTTGCGCATCGCAAGCCGGGCAATGCGCCGCAATATTAGTTTTACCTGAGTTCGCATCAAACGATTCCTGAGCAACATTCAGGGAATCAATCGGTGATATTGATTAAATTTGCGTTGAAAGCACGCCGATTATGTCAGCGCCGCTAGCATATGATAGCGAGCGGTAAAGTCAGCACGCACTGCAACTGGCGGTCGGAGTTGGAGTGTCAGACTATTTGCTAGGTCGCGGTCTTGCTTGCCGAAAAACCGGTCTGCCTCTGCGACAGTGAACCCTGCAATTTGCACGGCTTCAAGCCATGCTGACAGCTTATCTGCCCTTTTAATCTGCCGTTTCACAGTCGCAGGTATCTGCGCGGGCAAGCCGAAACGCAGATGAATAGCGGCCGTCAGGCGGTCATCCAACGTGCCATAACCGGGCCCGACAGCGGCCTTAACAGGACTGATCATGTCACCAATCACATATTCCGGCGCGTCATGTAAAAGGGCGGCAAGTTGCCACTTAATTGGCGCAGTAGGCTGCTGGATCGCAAAAATATCGGTGACAAGCAGCGAATGTTCGGCAACCGAATACGCAAAATCACCTTTGGTCTGCCCGTTCCAGCGGGCAACAAATGCAAGCCCGTGTGCGATGTCTTCGATTTCGATATCGACAGGTGTTGGGTCAAGCAAATCGAGCCTGCGCCCGGACAGCATCCGCTGCCATGCTCTGGGTTGGGGTTTGGGCATGGGTGCTCCGAAATCAGGCGATGGAACTGACATAAATGGGTGCGGGGCAATCGTAAACAGTTGGGTCTGTTTGATGTACATGAAGTGTTAGGGAATTGCCTTTATCGCTACCAGAAGTTGGCGAAAGACAGGCGCGACAATGCTCCCATTGTCGCAAGCAATCAGCCCTGCTATCAGCGCGGCAATAAAGTTAACCGCGCCGCAGGAGGCAGCAATGCAAGATTACATCGTCAAAGATATCAACCTCGCCGAATTTGGACGCAAGGAACTTGATATCGCAGAAACAGAAATGCCAGGCCTGATGGCGTTGCGCGAAGAATACGCTGACAAAAAGCCGCTCAAGGGTGCGCGGATTGTCGGTTCGCTGCATATGACAATTCAAACGGCGGTTTTGATTGAAACGCTGGTTGAACTGGGCGCTGACGTGCGCTGGGCCTCATGCAATATTTTCTCTACTCAAGATCATGCCGCTGCTGCAATCGCGGCTGGTGGTACGCCGGTTTTTGCGATCAAAGGCCAAAGCTTGGAAGAGCATTGGGATTATCTGGATAAGTCGTTCATGTTTACTGACGGCCCAAACATGATCCTTGATGATGGTGGCGATGCGACGCTTTACGTTTTGCTTGGTGCGCGTGCTGAAGCTGGCGAAGATGTTATTCCGGTTCCAACCTCTGAAGAAGAAGCTGTCATTAAGGTACAGATTGCAAAGCGTATGGCAGAAAGCCCAGGCTGGTTTACCAAAACGCGAGATGCAATCAAGGGTGTCTCGGAAGAGACAACAACCGGTGTGCACCGTCTATATGACCTGCATAAGAATGGTCAGCTGCCGTTCCCTGCGATTAATGTGAACGACAGTGTCACCAAGTCGAAGTTTGACAACAAATACGGATGCAAGGAATCCCTCGTCGACGGTATTCGCCGTGCAACTGATACAATGATGGCCGGCAAAGTTGCCGTTGTGTGCGGATACGGCGATGTGGGCAAAGGGTCTGCGGCGTCCTTGTCAGGTGCTGGTGCGCGCGTCAAAGTGACCGAAGTCGATCCTATCTGTGCGCTTCAGGCAGCGATGGACGGCTTTGAAGTTGTACTTCTCGAGGATGTCTTGGGGTCCGCTGACATCTTCATTACCACGACTGGCAACAAAGACGTTATCCGGATCGAGCATATGCGCGAAATGAAGGATATGGCGATTGTTGGCAACATCGGCCACTTCGATAATGAGATTCAGGTTGCTGCACTGAAAAACCATAAGTGGACGAACATCAAAGACCAAGTTGACATGATCGAAATGCCTTCGGGTAGTCGTCTGATCCTGTTGTCCGAGGGCCGTTTGCTGAACCTTGGAAACGCGACAGGGCATCCATCGTTTGTTATGTCTGCGTCGTTTACCAATCAGGTGCTGGCGCAGTTGGAAATCTGGAATAAATCAGAAGAGTACGGCCCAGGCGTCTTTATCCTGCCCAAGCATTTGGACGAAAAAGTTGCCCGCCTTCACCTTGCGCGTATTGGCGTAAAGTTGACCGAGCTGAAGAAAGAACAGGCGGACTACATTGGCGTTACCGTTGATGGACCGTTTAAGCCTGAACACTATCGTTATTAAAACTGATGCGGCATGCCAAACGTCAGCAACTGGCGCAGCATGTCGCCAACAAGACAAGCAATGATGTGAAACGCAGCTGGGCCTTGGTAAATGGCCTTGCTGCGTTTTGCTTTGCGGGTGCGCTAACGTTTATTGGTTATCAGTTCTTCGTTCACCCCGATACACCACTGCCGCAGGAATGGAACCCAACGCAGCCCTTAGCGATCAACGATCCGGTCACGCCGTTGACGGCATGGAAGTTAGACCGTGCAGCAGCAAACTTTGATCAATGTTTAGAAACACTTGCGGGTCACGCAATAATAGAACGCCTTGCCCCGATCAAGGAATCACCGCAGTGTTTTGTCAGTGACCGAGTAACTTTGCGCAAGATCGGGGAAGCGCGTGTTCAGCCTTTGGAAACCCGCTGCGCGATTGCGCTGTGCATGGCGATGTGGGAGCGCCATAGTTTGCAGCCCGCTGCGATGGCGCTATTGGGTTCCCGCGTTGCCGACATCACCCAGATTGGCAGCTACAATTGCCGCACATTGCGCACCACCAACGGTCCGTCAACCCGGATGAGCACTCATGCGACTGCAGATGCGATCGACATTTCGGGTTTCCGTATGGCAGACGGAACCGCTATCCGCCTGATAGCAGATTGGGAAACGTCTGGGCCCAAAGCTGCATTCTTGCGGGCTGTACGTGATGGTGCATGTGATTGGTTCAGCCTCACTTTATCGCCCGACTATAACAGTTTGCATGCAGACCACTTTCATTTGCAGTCGCGCGGCTGGGGGTACTGTCGCTAGGTCGTGACAGCTGCGTGCCTATTCTACGACTTACGAAATCAAACCAAAAAGCGAAAGATCGCTGCTCTGCTGGCTTTTTTCTTTACGTTTTATAGCAAGTCACTTTAACGTGCCCGCAACACGGCAACTTAGGTCGTGCCATAAAAAGTAACTCTAACAGCGGGGACATTCTCATGGGAAAAAGAGACGATTTGATTGCAAAGTACGCGGATGATCTGAAAAATAAATGCGGCATGACGCCTGACATGGACCTTCTCACGAAGGTGACTATCGGGTGCGGCCCAGCGATTTATAACGCAGACGCCTCAACTGTTGCTGGAAGCCAGCCGGCTGAACTTGAAACAGTTAAGAACAATTTTCTGATGAAGAAACTTGGCCTAAAAGATGGTGCGGAACTGGATACGGCGATCGCATCCGTTCTTGAGACATACGGTCAATCCGAGCGGAACAAGTACCGCGCAGTTGTCTATTACATGCTAACAAAACACTTCGGCAAAGAGTCCGTTTACGGTTAAGTTCGGCCCAAATCGCTTTTCTACGCCCGCCAAATTGGTGGGCGTTTTGCGTTTGGGTTTAGGTGATCTGACCAAATTGAACTAAATTCGATCTGCTTAGCATTTGCAAAAATGAGTTCCAGTGCGGTAGTTAGGACAAGTAGGACTAGGATGGTCCGAACCAAATTCAAACACGTGTGGTGGTAATGGAGCACGTGGGGATGAAAGAGGGTTCGGGCTGCGTCCGGACCCTCTTTTTTTGACGAAGCTATGAGTCAGTTTGACCCATCTCGCAGATCAATTCCCATTCCGCATCGCTGACAGGTTGCACTGAAAGTCGCGAACTTTTGACGAGGGCCATCTCTGCCAAACGCGGCTCTGCCTTGATCTCTACCAGCGTGACTGGCCGCTTGAATGGGCGCATTGCCTTGACATCAACACAGTCCCAACGCGGATCATCGGTGGTGCTATCCTGGTGTGCCTCGGCGCAGATTTCGACAATACCGACGATTTCCAGTCCGGTACGTGAATGATAAAAGAACCCTTTTTCACCCAGCTTCATCGCCCGCATATTGTTGCGTGCTTGATAATTGCGCACGCCGTCCCACTGTTCGCCTGCATCGCCTTTGGCCACTTGCGCGTCCCATCCCCAAACGTCGGGTTCGGATTTGAACAGCCAATACGCCATCAGCCGATTACCTTTTTCCAAGCCCGAAGCGTCACGTCGCTGAACAGTCCTGCTTTGGCGTAGGGGTCGTTGCCAGCCCACGCCTGAGCGGCTGCCAGATCAGCGACTTCAAGTACGATCAGTGATCCGCACATTTGATCCGCTTCATCCAAAACAGGTCCAGCCATTTCAACCACACCGGTTTCGGCGATATAAGCCAAATGGGCGTCGCGGTTGTCCATGCGGGTTTGTAGGGCGTTGGGTTTGTCTTTGGTCATCAGGGCAAAACGCATTTATTCTTCTTTCAATGGGCGCGACAAAAGCGCGTTGAGCGCCGATGCCACGTCTGTTTTTCCGGTCGTCAAGTCCGCGACCACGGTGCAAATCGGCATATCAATGTTCAGCTTACCTGCCAACTGACGCACAGCGCGGGCAGTTGCGGCACCCTCGACCGTTGTTGTTAGGTCAAATGCATCGCCCCGCCCCAAGGCAAATCCGTAACGGTAATTGCGTGATTGGTCGGACGTGCACGTCAGCACCAAGTCGCCGAAACCTGACAGGCCCGACAGGGTTTCCGGCTGCGCGCCCAGCGCCAATGCCAAGCGTTGCATTTCGGGAAAACCGCGAGTGATGAGTGCCGCACGCGCGCTTTCGCCAAGCCGTGCGCCCATTGCGATACCGGAAGCGATTGCAAGTACGTTTTTCAACGCCCCGCCTAACTCTGCCCCGATCACGTCGGTTGTGCGATAGATCCGTAAGGTCGCGGTCGAAAGTGCTTTTTGGAGGGTTTCGCCTTGGTCGTCGTCGGCGCAAGCAAGCGTCAACGCCGTCGGCAAGCCTCGCGCGATGTCGGCCGCAAAACTAGGGCCTGTCAGCATAGCGGGCACAGCAGTTGACACCAGATCGCCGATTGTGCTGGCCGGCCCTGTCATGAGGGTCAGGTCAATGCCTTTGCAGCACGCCACTAGGCTTTTGCCCCTCAGCGCGTCTGCGTGCGCTGTCAGAAAGGCGGGTAGGGTCTGCGCCGGGATCGCGATAAGTATCGTGTCACATGCAAAAAGCGGGGCTAAGTCAGACGAACAAGATAGATTGTCTGGCAGCGTGATGTTGGGTAATTTGAGGTTGCTACGATCGCGTTGCATCATAGAGACGGCCGCCTTGTCGCGCGCCCAAAGCTGGATATCATTGCCATCCAACGCGAGTGCAACACCCAAAGCTGTGCCAAATGCACCACCGCCAGCGATACCGATTTTCATGCTTTCGCCCCCTTTTTGCCCGACCCCAGCAACGGTGCGGCGCGTTGATCTAACGGCCAACGCGGACGTGCCGACAAAGTTAGATCGTCAATCCCGCCTGCTGCCATTTTTTCAAGACCCGCATATGCAATCATCGCTGCGTTATCTGTGCAAAGACGCAAAGGCGGTGCGATGAACGCGACGTCGTGCTGTGCACATAGCGCCATCAGCCCTTCGCGGATCGCCCCGTTTGCTGCGACTCCACCGGCAATTGCAAAGCTTGGGGTCGCGGGATTGAGGTCCGCGTAAATTGCCAAGGCCCGCCGCGTTTTTTCTATCAGCACGTCGGAGACGGCGACTTGGAAGCTAGCGCTTAGGTCGGCTTGATCTTGGGCGGTTAGCCCGCCCTTTTCTGCGGCAATCCCATCGCGCGCGCGCAGGATTGCGGTTTTTAAGCCAGAGAAAGACATGTCACATCCGGGCCTGTTCAACAAAGGGCGCGGCAGTGTGATCCGCTTGGGGTCACCCGCTTTCGCGGCTTTTTCGACTGAAGGCCCGCCAGGTTGTGGCAGCCCAAGCAAGCGCGCTGTTTTGTCGAAAGCTTCGCCGGGAGCGTCGTCGATCGTGCCGCCAATGCGTTGGAATTTGTGATGTGCTTCGACAATTAGAAACTGGCAGTGCCCGCCTGAAACCAGCAGCATCAGATAAGGATATGCGACCTGATCGGTCAGGCGTGGTGTCAGGGCGTGACCAGCAAGATGGTTTACCCCGATCAAAGGCAGGCCCGTCGCAGCCGAAAGCCCCTTGGCGCACATCACACCTGACAGAACGCCGCCGATCAAACCAGGCCCAGCGGTCACTGCGATCCCGTCGAGGTCAGATAATGTCGTACTTGCTGCGGCCAAGGCTTCTTCGATGCAATGATCCAGCTTTTCGGCATGCGCCCGTGCTGCGATTTCGGGGACAACCCCACCAAAAGCCGCGTGAAGTGATGTTTGCCCATAAACGACCGACGATAGAACGGTATCACCGCGCACCACGGCTGCGGCGGTGTCGTCACAGCTGCTCTCTATTCCAAGAAGGGTCAGGGGCTTTGTCATCATGCTTCCGGTTGCTTGTCCGCCAGACGCAGGTAACATTGCATATGCCCGCAAACAATGGTGCCCTTATGACGCCCACCCTTATCGTGACACGACCCATTGCCCAAAGTGAAAACTTTGCGGCGTCAGTTTTGTCCGCGTGGAATGGTCCGCTAAATCTGATTATCTCGCCTTTGATTGAAATCGTCCAAGTGCCTGCGACAGTATCTGATGTAAGTTCTGTGATCTTTACGTCTGCCAACGGGGTGAATGCGGCGCGCAATTTGCGCCTGCCCGCAGGGATGAAAGCGTGGTGTGTCGGGGACAAGACCGCCCAAATAGCAAAGCAGGCGGGGTTTGATCCGATTATTGGGCCCGGCGATGCGGAGGGGCTTGTTGCCCGTCTTATGTCTGCTCGCCCCACAGGACGCATTGCCCACATTCGCGGGGCGCATGCGCGTGGCGATGTAAGTGAGCGGCTGAATGCAGCGGGGCTGAGCTGCATTGATGTCGTTGCCTATGATCAGCAGCCTTGCGCCTTGTCGCCACAGGCGCTTGCCGCGCTGAATGCAAATAAACCTGTGATATTCCCCCTGTTTTCTCCGCGCACAGGCACCATATTAAATCAGCAAGGGCCGTTTGTGGCGTCCGTCCATGTGGTCGCATTAAGTGAGGCGGTGGCAAATGCCGTCGACCCTGCTTTGGATTGGGACATTACTGTGGCGTCCACGCCTGATGGGGATGCTATGAAGATTGCGACCTTAGCAGCGTTGCAGCGTTGCGTTGGGAAAGACTAGCAATTTGGCGGTTGCTTGAGGGTCCAGCAGAGGCAGGATAGACTAAACGCGCACCTGCAGGTTTTGCAGGGAAAGCGCTGAAAAGGGTGAGAATAGTGGCAAAACAGCCAGCGAAAGGTCGAAAGACCCCGACGAAACCAGGGAAACCAGCGGATCAGGCGGCAAAGACGCCCGAATCGGTGGCTAAATCTGGGCCTGTGATTGACGCAATTCCTGCTGAGGTTCGCGCGAAAGCGGCCCCTGCCACGCCTACGCCTAAAAAAACAGCACCTGCATCTAATCCCGCTGCGGATAAATCCAAGATCGATCCTGTCGTCGAAAAAGAAGCGGCGGTCGCAAAACCTGCGCCGAAACCTGTTCCCACACCTGCGCCTGCGCAACACAATAGCTTTCTGCCGCTCGCACTGGGTGGTTTGGTTGCTGGTGTGATTGGCTTTGCAGTGGCGACTTTTACTGCGCCACAGGCAGACAACACCCTTGCGAACCAATTGGCCGCGCAATCCAGTACGATTGCCGAACTTGAACAGCGCGTGGCGAACCTGCCTCAAACAGATCTGAGCGGAATTGAAGCTACGCTTGCTGAGCTGACCGCACGTTTGGATGAAATCGAAGCACGTCCAGCCGTGGTCGCAGCCCCAACTGGTGACGTATCCGCTGTGACTGCTGACATGGATGCATTGCGCGCCCAGATCGCTGAAATGACGGACGCTGCGCAGACAGAATTGTCACAAGCCCGCGCTGCTGCGGCCTCAATCGAAGAAAACGCAGCCTCTGCTGCGCGCAATTCCGCAGCGCGTGCTGCTTTGTCGCGTGTGCAAACCGCCCTTGAAAGTGGTGCGCCGATTGGTGCCGCGCTGGGCGATCTTGAAGAGGCAACAGGCAGCGCTGCACCAGATGCATTGGTCGCGGCTCAAGACGGTGTGCCAACCTTGGCCAGCCTTCAAGAACAGTTCCCCGAAGCCGCCCGTGCAGCACTTGCTACTGCGCGCAGTGAAGGTGTGGCCGGCGAAGAAACGTCAGGTATTGGCGCATTCTTGCGCAACCAGTTTGACGTACGTTCAACCGCGCCCCGCGAAGGCAACGATGCAGATGCGATCCTGTCCCGCGCAGAAGCCGCTGTTCGGACTGGCCGCTTGTCTGATGCGTTGGCCGAAGTAAGTGCTTTGCCAGAAGTCGCACGCGCTGCGATGTCTGATTGGCTTGCCCTTGCCGAAGCACGCGCAAGTGCTGTGGCCGCTGCTGATATCCTTTCTTCAACCCTTTCTGACAACTAAAGGCGAACCCCCAATGCTATGGTCCCTTATTAAAATCCTCGCGTTTGTCTTGGCTGTCACTGCACTCACTTATGGTGGCACGCAGTTGATGGAGGTTGACGGCGGTGCGACTGTCGATGTTGCCGGACAGGAATTCACCCTTAGCCCGCTTGAGATGGTCTTTGCGTTTGTCGCAATGGTTGTCGCGGTTTGGGTCGGTTTGAAATTGCTGGCGCTTTTGGTTGCCACGTTCAAGTTTTTGAACGGCGATGAAACTGCGATCTCGCGTTATTTTGACCGTAACCGCGAACGCAAAGGCTATGAGGCACTTAGCGAAGGTATGATGGCGCTCGCGTCTGGCGAAGGCCATTTGGCGATGACCAAAGCGGCGCGCGCTGACAAATATCTGCAGCAGCCGCAGCTTACAAACCTGCTGACTGCCCAAGCCGCAGAGATGACAGGCGATCGCCGCAAGGCCGAAGAGACTTATAAAAAACTGCTGACTGACAACAAAACACGCTTTGTCGGTGTGCGCGGTATCATGAAGCAAAAGCTGGCTGATGGGGATACTGACACCGCACTCGCGCTGGCGAAAAAGGCGTTTGCGCTGAAACCAAAACACGAGGAAACGCAGGACGTATTGCTGCGCTTGCAGGCAGAAACATCCGATTGGGCCGGCGCGCGCAAAACGTTGGGCGCAAAGTTAAAATCCGGCAGCCTGCCGCGCGACGTGCATAAACGCCGCGATGCTGTTTTGGCATTGTCAGAAGCGCGTGACATTCTGGACGAAGGCAAAACAATCGAAGCGCGCGAAACGGCGATCGAAGCAAATCGTTTGTCGCCCGATCTGATCCCGGCCGCGATTATGGCAGCCCAAGGATATATCGGCGAAGGCAACGCACGCTATGCGACGCGCGTTCTGACGAAGACTTGGAACACACATCCGCACCCCGATTTAGCCGCCGCCTTTGCCGAGATTGCACCGGATGAGACTCCGCAAGAACGGCTTAAGCGCTTTACGGCTTTGACAAAGGCGACTGCAAATCACCCAGAGACAAAGATGCTTTTGGCAGAGCTGAACATTGCAGCCGAGGAATTTCCAAGTGCGAAACGTGCGTTGGGCGACTTGGTTGAAACAAACCCGACTGCACGCGTTTTAACATTGATGGCTGCAATTGAACGCGGCCAAGGTGCCGACGATTCCGTTGTGCGCGGCTGGCTGACACGCGCATTAACAGCGCCCCGTGGCCCGCAATGGATTTGCGAGAATTGCCAACATATCCACCCAAGCTGGACGGCAACATGCAACAATTGCGGGTCTTTCGATACACTTGCATGGAAAACGCCTCCGGCGAGTGATGTCGCTATGCCGTCAGGAACAGAAATGTTGCCATTGATCGTCGGTCAAAAGACAGATGCGCCAGTGCCAGTGACAACTGCTGTCGAAGAAGCAGAAGTGGTAGAAGGCGACCAGAGCAAATAGCGCAAAGCGTATTTTTTGCAGTTCTGATCCTTTGGCTGGCTATTGATACCAGTGCTGGGGCAAGATGACCGCTTATGATCCACGCTGATTTGCCAACAAAGAACCCGATTGCACGTGCCGCACTTAGGCGGCGTGTGCAGTTGGTGATTGCTGTTCTTTGCCTCGTGGTCATGTCGCTTAGCGGATATGCCGCTTTGAACGCGTATTTCACCGCCGAAAAAACCCGCGAAACGCCGCAACGCGCGCAGTTCTTTGCGGACGCGATCGATAGCGCGCTGACGCGGCTTGCCCATTTGCCTTACGTTTTGTCGATCGATCCAGGCACGTTGGACGCATTGCAAACCAACGATGTTGCAGCGCTGAACCCCACACTTGCCGCCGTAGCACAGCGATCCGGGGCCGAATTCGTGTTCTTGATGGACATAAACGGTCGCACTATTGCATCGTCGAACTATGCCGATGCTAACAGTCTAGTAGGTCGCTATTACACGTTCCGTCCTTACTTCAGATCGGCAATTCAGGGCCAGCAAGGGCGGTTCTACGCAGTTGGTGTCACGACAGGCCGCCCCGGCTATTTTATCGCTGAACCTGTCCGCGATGCTACGGGCACGATTTTTGGTGTGGTCGTGGTCAAGGTGCCCTTTCGTGACCTAAGCCGCGCAATCGTCGAAAGTGGTGAATTGATCCTTGTGACGAACGCCCAAGGCGTCGTTCTAGCAGCGTCAGAGGAAGGGTTTGTGTATGGCCTGATTTCGCCGATATCGGAATTCGACCGCGCGACATTGGAACAACAGCAGCAATTCGGTAGCCAAGAGCTCACGCCGCTCGATTGGACCGAAGAAAGCCGCGGGCGCGCGACGGTTTCGGATGTGTCCTATTTGCTGACCCGCACCGGCTTGCGCGAAGAAGACTGGACGCTGCATTTGTTGTCTGACGTCGCCGATATCCGGCGTCAGGCGCTCTTGTTTGTGGCCATTGCACTGACGGCATTGCTATCATTGATTATCGCGGCGGCACTGTTTCGGGCCGCACAATTGCGTCGCGCACTTGCGATTTCTAACGCTGATCGCCAACGGCTCGAAACAGAAATACACGACCGCCGCATGGCAGAGGCAAATCTGGACAAAGCCCGCTCTGAACTGGCCCGCAAGAACCAGTTGGCGGCCCTTGGGCAGTTGTCGGCATCGATCACGCATGAGTTGGGGCAGCCAATTTCAGCGATGAAAAACTATCTTGCCGCCGAAGAAATTGCCGTTGATGCGCGGCCCGGTAGTTTGTCGCCGCAACTGACAGGGCTCGTCGATCGGATGCAGCGTATTGTCGATCAACTTCGGCTATTCGGGCGCAGCGACCCTGCGCAGAATGATCAGTTCGTTGTTCAAGATGCGGTCCGGACTGCCGTGAGCCTTGTGCAACATACTGCGGATGCGGCTGGTGCCACGATCACCTTGGATTTGGCGCAATCACCCATGCGGACGCGGGGGCAGGCGACGCGGTTTGAACAAGTCGTTGTAAACCTGCTGCGCAATGCGATTGATGCGGTTGCAGACCTGCCGGATCGCGCGGTCGTGCTGCGTCTGATTGACGCCGACGATGTCGTGATCGAGGTCGCAGATACCGGCCCCGGCCTTGGCGCGCTTGATATGGACGATCTTAAAGAGCCGTTCTTTAGTACGAAGCCATCCGGCGTGGGCATGGGGCTTGGTCTTGCGATTTCAGCGCAGATCATCAATGAGATGGACGGAACGCTTGATGCCCGTACTGCTGAAACTGGCGGTGCAGTCTTTCGCATCAGCCTGCCAAAGGTGACATGACCCATGCCTGAAACCTATACCGCCTTTGTTATTGATGACGATAGCGAGATGCGCAATTCACTGGGCGTGCTGTTGGAACGGTCCGGCTGGCAAGTCTCGCGGTTTTCAGGCGCGCAGGCGGCGCTTGAACGGCTTGAGGTTGCGGCGCCTGATGTCGTTTTGTCCGATGTGCGGATGCCCGGGATGACCGGTCTTGATCTGCTGGAACATATGCAAGATGCCCGCACGCCGCCCTTGGTTCTGATCTCGGCGCATGGGGATATCCCGATGGCCGTCGATGCGATTCAAAAGGGTGCGTATTCGTTTCTGGAAAAACCGTTCGAGCCGCGTCGTTTGTTGACGATCCTGCGCCATGCTGCGGAAAAACATCGCTTGCTGATCTCGGCGCGACGG
>Ga0208660_1000388_pt1 | contig 17625 bp, 21 predicted proteins | sample DEB08_DNA_13_FD_184527 | JGI IMG/M metagenome (GOLD analysis project Ga0208660, IMG submission 184527) | Aqueous microbial communities from the Delaware River and Bay under freshwater to marine salinity gradient to study organic matter... | ecosystem: Environmental > Aquatic > Marine > Coastal ... | reverse complement strand
GCAGCCGCAAGACCGTCCAGTGCTTTGGCGCGCTGTTGAGCATTGCAGAAAGACAGGCGCAATATTCGTTGCCGTATCTTTAACAAACTTTGGCAAAACAAAAGCTGAGGGATTGCGGTTCCTCAAACATGCCAACGTGCCATTTCGCATTGAGCGCAGCCCGTCATGCAACATAAACAACATCGACATGGCGATAGATTTTGCTGAGGATAACATCAACGCTGTGGCTGCGCGCACCAAGGCAGCGCTGGACAAGATCCAGAAACAGTTTGGCGATGGTTCAGCGCACGTCAGCCATGCAGGCAATCTAATCAGCAAGCTGGGCGCGCCTGACCCATCAATAGCCAACGCGCGCAAAAGTGAAATCGCGCTTAAACGTACTCTAATGTATTTTGACATGCTTTATACCTACCGGCAGCAAGGCATGTCATTCCAACGCATCGCTGACGAACTGAACAGTCACGGTGTGCCTTCGCCTACCTCAACAAAGAATAATCCTAAACTTTGGTACGCCAGTGGCGTGAGTAATTATTATAAGAGGGGTAAAGATGCCAAACAAAATAAAACCAAACGCAATGAAGCGGTCTGACGCCGCTGACTTCTGCGGAATATCCGTTAGCCAATTTGGCAAGATGATTAGAAACGGCACAATGCCTAAAGCGCGCGATGCAGCGGGTGCAAAGATCTGGCTTAGGACAGAGTTAGAAGATGCACTGACGGCATTGGCGCTGGACGGGGAGAAGGATGAGGGATGCGCAGATCAGGCATTTGGCTTAAACACTTAAACCCAGCAGGGTGGCATAAGAACGGCACTGAACGGTTTTACTTCAGACCCAAAAGTGAGCGTTCACCATTCCCACCAGAATGGAAAATGCCAGCACACGCGCCGCACCACCCTGCGTTTCTGTCAGCATACGCAAAGGCTTTCGACCTATACGCAACTATGCAGGCTGGCGAGGTAGTGCATGAGCCAGCATATGAGGGCAGTCTTGCCCATGCTGCTGTGATGTATAAGGGAAGCGTGGCGTTTGGATTGCTTGATATTAAAACGCGCGCGCGACGTAGGCTGGGTCTGGAAGGTACAGTTGACCTGTACGGCAAAGCGTCAGTGGCCCAGCTTGAGCGGCGGCATATCTTAAAAGACCTGTCACGTTTCGACGGTCATCCGCAGCGCAATCATTTAAAAATGTGGCGGCACTTTGCAAAATGGTTAGTCATTAAATATGGTCTTGAGGTTGATCCCACTGACGGCATCAAGCGCGCAGAGGTTGCCAAGTCAGACGGTCACACACCTTGGACAGCGCAAGACGTGCGCAAGTTCCGGGCGCACTTTGATCTGAAAGACCCGGCGCGTTTGTGCTTTGAGCTGCTATATTGGACAGGTGGGCGGATCAGCGACATGACACACATTGGTCGCGGCAATATCACTGATGACGGCTGGCTGAGTTTTAATCAGATCAAAACTGGCAACCCTGCTTGGGTGCCATATGCGCGGCAGCTACCAGACTTCGCCTTGTCCAAGGCGGCAGACCTCGCACTACTGCATAAGGCGATCAACGCAGCGCCAACTAAGCACATGACGTTTGTGGTCACAGTCAATGGTGCCAGTAGGTCAACAAAAGCAATATCTCACTGGTTCAGTGAAAGATCAGCTTATGCTGGGCTGGGTGGTGGAAAAACAGCACATGGCTTGCGTAAACTAAGAGCGCAAGAATGGGCATCCGCAGGCGCGACTGGCGCACAAATGATGGCTTGGCAGGGCTGGGAAAGTATGGCTGAATGCCAAGGATACATAAAAAAATATAACAGACAGGCGTCTTTAATGAGTACAAGGCAAGAACAAATAGTTCCAACTCACCTTTAAACTTGGAACTTTTATAAACAATGAAAGCAAAAAAAGAAAGTAAATCAATGAGTTATCAGTATACCGCAGTAGATATGGTGCCCCCACACGGGGCCACACAAATCAACAAAGACAATCAGTTATGCAAAAAACTTGGAACTCTGGCGCGTACAGATGCACACATACCTCAGTGTGTTGACCGCAAAAGTTCCAAGTTTCTGACCATCATTCTAGAGTTTATCGCTGTGTTGGCGATCATGCTGGGATCAATAGTTGCCGCGTGGGCATTGGCGGTGATCCTATGATCTGCGATACTAACCACCCGCTATTCGATGAGGTTGCCTATGCTCACGTTCACGCCCGTGGGCAGGTGCTGGCTGATGAGGTTAACAAGGTAGGCTGGGAAGAGATCATTGACAGCAGCGCAATGGCAATCCGCGCCATGATGCTGCGCATGAACACCAAGCGGCTGCGGAACGACACGTTTTATGCTGGCGTCATTGATGGGCAGCTTTGCGTGATCGTCAGGAAGGGTGCCAAGCATTAGCCTTTACTCGACTGCCCCATCAGGCTTTTCTTTTTTTTCTTGGGAAAGCCTGCTTTCATGTTGGCGTATGACTTGTCAGAGATCGTGCTATTCTTCTTTGATCTGCTGGTGCCTGCTGCCTTGCGCTTGTTGATGTTCCGATAAAGTGACATTTATTTACCTACCTTTTTCATTGCTGATTTGTGTGCTGCTGAGAAACTCTTTCCGCTTTGCATAGACTTGGTCATGTCCTGCATGTGCTTGGCGCTGTGATGCTCCGAATGTTTTGACATCAGAGACTTTTGCTTTTTCGTAAGTGATGCCATTTGCTATGCCTTCCTTGCTGCGTTGCGCTTACTGATTGCCTTGCCCTTCGCCACAGCGTCAGCCTTGCTGCTGGCACCCCATGCTTTAAGCGATGACAGCAGTGGCGTTGGCTTGCCGTCTGCCGTTTTCTGCGGCCCAGGCATCTTGCCCATGCGCTGCAAGAATGCTGCGCGGCGTGGGCCAGATCCGCTTTTTTCTGGTCTACCCATCTGCTAACTCCAGCGCTTTATGTAATGTCTCTTTGTTTCTGCGTGACCACCCATTGCCATAGATCTTGTAATCTCGCAGCGACCTGTAAAACCGTTCTCGCTCGTCGTAATATTTTTGCAGTAGGTCTTTAGGTTCCTGCATAGAAACAGCCGCCAATGACTGCGGCCCGATCTTGCCATCTGGCTTTGCGCCCACCACCTTTTGCAAGATCTTAGACGCTCTGCTCGGCCCAGCATTTACGCAAAGATCCGCGCAGCTAACGTCAACACCGCTGGGCAGATCGTCAGCTTTGATCGCATCCCAATAGTTGGATTTATAAAGCGGCATTACATCGTCAACAGTAAGCTGCTTCATCACTTCTATTGGCGCTGGCTTGCCGCTGAACTTTGCCCAGTTATAAGCAGTAACGCCCAACATCGTGCTGCCTGTGTTGCCGTGGCCATCGCCTTTTTTATTGCCGCTGTCGCGCTGGTCATCAGTGAAGCCGCCTTCATGGGCGATCAGCATATCAAAGAAAGCGCCCCAGTTTCGTTTCATTTCTTCTGCTCCAATATCTTTTCCAGTTGTTCCCTGATCAGCTTCTGCTGACGCTCTAAAGCCAGCCACTGCTGATCGATCTCTGAGTGTGGGTTATGCAGGGGGATCACCTTATCGGTGGTCATTTCTTGCCAAAGAATTTGCTGACAGATCGCATCCCTATGCTGGCTGATACGATGCCGCCCAGCGCGATCTGATACCACTGAGGCATGACCTCTAATGACGCAAAGCCACGCGCCACTATGGCGTTGCCCCAATCCCCACAGAACGCCAAGATTAGCGGGATGCTAAACAGCAGCGTGATCCACTCGTCTTTCCAGCTATTCTGTGTGCCGCGTATGGCTTCGATGTCCCAATCAATCTCACCAGTAAGCTGCTTTTTCTTGATCTCAGCCTCGGTCAGTTTGATCTGCGTCTTGCTATCAATGACAGACGTGGCCAGCCCGGTCAGGCTACCGATCAGTTGCGCGATCATGTGCGCTCAGATGACAGCCATGTGGCGAAAGCCCCTGTCATTGCCCCGGTTACAACGCTGACCACAGCCGCGTGTTGTGTGCTTAACTCTGGTACGGTTATGGCGAACTCAATGACGCGGATGTAAACGATTGTCATCACCAACATCATGAAGCGCGGCATCAGCCGATACTCTAGTATTTTCTCAAACGCATTTGTCATTCAAATTGCTCCTTCAAACTATCCATAGTGTCTTTGAGGGTGTTGCCTTTTTCTTTTGGCGCATAGCGGCATTGGAACCTTGCAGGGCATTCACTGAAACTGGTCGTTGGGTAGTGGACTTGACTGCCGCCGTTTACGTGAACGTACAAACAAATCTTCGTGCCATAGACCGTCATGCGCTTGGCTAATTTGCAGGTGACATACTCCGGGTTAGCTAGACCAGCGACCACAGCGGCTGCGAGAAAGATCATGTTAAAAACATCCAGACGCCCCAAATCATGCAGCACACCAGCGTGATGAATAATGCCACAGCAGCGGCAAGCTCCATTTGCTGCGCTGCTTTTGCTTTCCTTGCTCGTTCTGCCTCAAGGCGTTCCCGCTTGATTTGGCCTCTGATCTTGAGCAAATCCTGCCACGCATAAAATCCGCGCGTCATCTTCACAACTTTTTCAAGTTCGCGTTCCAGATCCTCGGCTTTTTTAAGCGCCGCGAAAGTCTCTAACGCTTCCTCGTTTGCAGATGTAAAAGGTGATTTCTTTTTCTTGCGATGTTCGCCGCGAACCTCATCAATTGCGCCCCACATTTTGCCAATGTCTGACATCATTGACTGAGCATCTTTGCCCAACTTGACGCCGCTTTTGATCGCGGCAAATGCTGCCACGGCTACGCTGATAGGTTCCATGCGCGGCCTCTTATGCTTCTGGCGTCACACGCTTGGGAATGCAGTACGCCAGTGCCCTGTCTTTAGGCGTTTCATAGCCAAACCGCATGACGATCAGCCGCGCGTAGGCGATGCAATGTTGTAAGTTGGCAAACTCAATGTCGTCCGATATGACCCGGCGATCTGCACCGATCCCCATCCAGAGCACCAGCACAAAGACATGCGTCACAAGTCAGTCCACGACCAGCTTTAGCAGTAGTGCAATCGTGGCCGCTGCTGATCCTAACAGGATATGCTCCAAGCGCCTCATGCGGTGTAGTTGCTCCAGCCATCTTTCCTCAAGGCGCACCTCAAGTGCCACCAGCCGGTTGTCTATTTCATCGATGCGTTGGTGAGCTGATGAGACTGTACGCTTATCCATCAGGTCGGCTCGGTAGGCCATGTCACTGAGCCCGGTAGCTGGGACGGCACATCACGCAACGCCTGTCGGTAGGTGCGCCATGCGGTTGACAGCGTTACGTCGCTTGACGCGCGCCAATCACATGCAGCTAGTTTAGCATCGCGCTTTTCGCGCACTTCTGCCGCTTGACGGTCATTAGCGCCAGCCGCCCATGCCGCTTCCTCTGCATCACGGGCAGTTTCTTCTTGGGCAGTGAACTGAACCATGTTGCCGTTAACGTTGTGGTATCTTGGCATTACTGTCTCCTATGAGTTTTTGATGCCGAACATTACTATTTCCCCAGACTCAATATTTCCTGAGCTAAATGAAAACTTTATTGCGTTTTGGGCTGCTGTAACCAGATGAACTTGATTTTTTTTAGCAGAAGCATCAACTAGAACACCACTGGTGGAAACCATAAGTGTCCTTATGTCTGCAAATGTATAAATAGATAAATGAGGGGCAAATAATTCCATTTCTCCACACATACCATACTCATTAGCGGCTGACCCCATATTATAAACAGGAGACAAATAGTATCCATTAAAATCCTGATTGTCACCATAATGATAATTACCATTCGTTGTGTCGTAGCTAGTGCCGCCATTGCTGCTGACTTGACCTATCGGCCAAACACTATCAGTGGCAGGTATAAGATAATAAAATTTAAATATATAACTGTCATACTTTGAGGAATCAAACTGGTCAAATTCAACGTCAGCAGCGTTTGAAAGAGCCCCAGATGAAGCTATAAACTCTGTACCCCCACCGCCAACGCCAGCCGTCATGTAGGTTTTGACGGTTTGAACGTTTGTCATACGCATAGTGCCAGCATCATTAACCAGCAACCCGTCACCATCGGCAATGGCAGTTGTACCTCGCGCAGTCCCGCCGTCGATCAAGTTAATCTCAGCCGCAGTGCTGGTAACGCCAAGGTTAGTCAGCGCCGTCGCTGCGCTTGCTACATCGCTAAGGTTGTTTGCCGCTAGCAATGCGCCCGACACATCAAATGCAGCGGTGACCCAAGCGCTCCCGTTGTAAACCCGTAGACCGCCGCCTGATCCCGTTTTAAAATACAGGTCGCCCTCAGTTAGATTTGATGTTGGATCTGACGAATTTGCACCGTGATATTGCTGTTGAAATGTGGTTAGCGTGGACGCCGCAGATGTTGCAGATGATGCCGCTGCGGTTGCAGATGATGCCGCCGCTGTTGCGCTAGTGGCCGCACCAGATGCCCCGCTTGATCCTGCCGCATCTGTAGCTGAACTGGCCGCTGCGGTCGCTGAACTAGCTGCTGCCGTGGCGCTGCTGGCCGCTGCCGTGGCAGACGTTGCTGCCGCTGTTTGGCTTGTGGTCGCAGATGCAGCATCTACAATTAACGACCATTTTGCGCTGTCTGTGTTTGTTGTGAGCGGCTGTGATCCGCTGGACGTGTGCGCCGTGATGCAGATAAAGATATTGTTGGTGCTGGTGTCTTTCACCAGATCCCGCACAGCATAGGTTGTGCTTGCTGCCCAGTTGCCTTTGTACGTCCCAAGTTCCTGCGCGATAGATAGGTTGCCGCTGCTGTCAAAGCTAAACAACTTATTGGCCCGGTCAGTTGCGCTGACGGTAAATTCGCTGTCGGCAATCACGTTGGTTTTAGATGCCTTAATTGATCTGCCGATTTCCTCGTCGTGGGTTTGAACCATGAACGTCAGCTTGTCTAACGCATCTTCCATGCTACCCGCCGGGAAAGGATCGTTAGGCACCAGATCCAGCCCTTGCAAGTTGGGCTGTACCCGCAGGATTGTCAGGGTGGTGCCTGATGCCGGGGCTGTTCCCATCGTGACATTGCCGCCAGATGCTTCACCTACCCCTGACACTGTGTAGTTGGTGGTTAGCTGCTGGACAGTCTCGGTGCCAGCGGCTGATCGCAAGATGACAGACAGATCGCTGCTTGCAAATATTTTAAAGTTGTAGGCAAAGACTGTGGTAGAGCCGTTGCCGTTAAACTGTACTTTCTGGTTGGTGCTGGTAACGGTCATTGGTTGCCTCTCTCAAGTATCTTTAGCGCTTCTTTTCTGCCAAGCACGGCGTTTTTAACTTTAAGGTTTTCTGGTCTTTCTATGATTTGCTTAAACGCTTGCTCAAAATAATCATTGTTTAGCTTGCGTATTAACGTCAGCTTTTCCTTAGTGGTGCTTTCCAGATATGGATCGTCCTGCACTAAATTACTCAACGCAACTCGGAATGTTTCATCGTCATAATCTCTGTGCTCGGTAATGTTCTTTGCCTGATTAACCAGTTGCATCTGATCGCCGTAAGACAATTGGATGCCTTCCATTTGCTCTTTGTTTGTCAGCGGCCATGTTCTGGCCACATCAGACAGCCTGATCAACTCAGCTTCCAAGATTGTGGGCGATTTGCCGGGTGTGATCTTAATGCCAGACACGTTGTTAAAGATCGCCATCTTTGGGTTGTTTGCCAAGCTAAACGCATCAGCGCCTCTTGCATTGCCTAGCGTGTCATAAACAATGGTGTTCTTATCGCGCTCACCCTCTACACCGGGTATCAGCCCAAACACGCTATCTTTGCTTTGCAGCGCATCCAGCTTGCCCAGCAGCGAATGCATCCATGCCCACTCGTCGTTTTTCGGCGTTCCAACACGCGCCCAATCAGGCTCACCGTACAGATCATATTTCCAGCTTTTGGTGCCGTCCGGGTTATCAACCACCAGCGCCATATCTTCCATTGTGTAGTATTCGATCTCATCCTTGGGCTTGACCACAGTGGGGTCGTTTACTCTGGCAATAGCGCGCTGGGCTGCGCTCAACGGGTTAGGCACGCCAATCGGTGTGGCAGCTTCAGCAGGGCCGCGCGCGATCTGTGCGACTGCCCCAGCGGTATCGCCGCGCTTGGCCTGATCAATCATTGACTGTATGTCAGCCACGCCTTGCAGCATTGGCAACTCAGAAAAGTAATCAACAGCGCCCAACACAGCAGCCGATATATATGCTCCCTGCAATTCCGGGTCGCGCGTTCTGACGGCGTTTTGCAGCACGTTGGCGGTCAAGCCAACTAATGTGCTGGCAGGGCCAAAGCCATTGTATGACGTATAGTTAAGCGGCCCGTTTGGAACGCCGTACTGATCATAGAGCGGCAAGCCTTCTGGAAAGCCCTTGCCTTTGGTAACGTATGAGTAAGGTTGCCAGCCGGGGGGCAATGCATCGCGCAGCTTTTTATCGCTGGGATAGCCGCCAGTTATACGGCCCTCCATAGCGTCGTGAGCGAAAACACCCATGATAGCGCCGCCGACAGCCATTTTGCCAAAAGCCATCTGACGCTCTGCTGGGGTGCCTTTGCTACCAAATATTCTGAACCAAGCACGGGGATTAAACGGCTGGAACTCTAGCGTGCGCAGTGCGTCATTTGTTGGCGCTGTGGCAAACGGTAGAATAAACCGACCTACTGGTATGCCCCCAATTTGCGCGCGTTGAAAAATGCCTGTGAACTTGCCGAAATTGCCAAGATCTGATTGCATAGTGTCATACTTTGCTTTGGTGTCTAGCTGGTCAGATATTGCTCTGGGATCAAGCAACACCATGCCTGCCGCGTCCTCGGCTTCAACAACAGTACCACCATTGCGGATCACATCTTGATATGCCCGGTTGGCGGCTGTGTATAATTCGCCGCGTTGGCTGATTGTTTTAAAGAACTCATCGCCAGCCAGCAGCAAGCGAAACGGTATTCTCATGCGCTTGCCAAGGTCTGTTATGCTGCGGCTGAACACAGACTGTGATCGTGGATCGCCCTGCACAGCCGTGTAATTGTCCACGTCTAGCTTGCTGACGCCACCCGCTGGCACCTCAGTTTTATAGGCAATCGATGCCGCGCGCAGGGCGTCTTTATAGCTGTCCATCCAGCCCTTAAAGCGCAGCATGGCGTCCTCAACGTACACCTGATCAGGATCAATTGGATATGAGTCGCCAAGTATTTGCTGGCCTTTGCGAAACACAGAGCCTGTCATGCCTGCAATTATTTCTGCTGGCAGTTGGTACGCCATAAAGCCTGCGGTGCCGACGATGTTTTTCATCTGCGTGGCTGGGCTAGATAGCAACCCGGCAAGATATGCCTCGCTTACCATTTGGCTGGTTCTGGCGCTCCATCCCAAATCTGCAAACGTGTTGATTGTTTTCATTGAACCGTTTTTGTCGTAAGCGCCTATAAGTTTTTTGGCCAGTTCATCAGTGACACCAGCACTGCCATCGTTAGCCAGCATTGTGGCGGCTTCCTCATTGAAGCGGTCTAGATCTAACTCGCCATCCACTTTGATCTGAAATGATTGCAGCGCCCGTGCAGCCTCAGTCTGCGCGCCCTTTAGCTGCAATTGAATGCCGCTGTGGATTGCAAGCTGGCGTCTAAACCGCAGCCTATCCCCATCGTCTGCTTTCCCGCGCTTAATAAGGTCTGCAAGTTCAAGCAGTTTTTCGCCAGATTTTACTAGGATGGTGCGCCCTGCCACAAACTGCGCTGCGGTAAACCCACCTTCGCCAATCTTGCGGCGCAGCACTTCACGCTGAAAGCCAATCTCGTCAGCAAGGATGCCAGCCGCTTCATTCATCGTGGCGTTTTTATTCATTTTGCCGCGAGTAAGAATTAACTGCTCGTCGGTTAATTGCTCGCCTACGCCTGTGATTAGCGCCTTAACGTCATCCTCGGTGTCAATGTAGTCAAAGTTAAAGTCACCGCCATCTGCCAGCGATTTGATGTTTGCCTCATCGCGCGCCAATGCGGCAAGGATCTCGTCAGCGGCTTCCTCAGACGCAACAGCGGTGGTTGGTTTAAAGCCTTGTTCATCAGCCCTTAACGCTTGCTGTGCTAACTTGCTAACGTCAACAGCCTCTGCGGTTTGCTCGTCTAGCGCCTGCTGTGCGCTTAGTAGCGGGTCAGCCTCTGGCGGTGTGCCGTCAGCTTTAAAGCCCATTGCTTCAAATTTCTTGTAACCCTCTTCGCTAAGTACCTCCGGGGCTAACAACTTTTTCGTGGCGATCTCAGAGTAGTTGCCGGGGTTTTGCATAAGGCCTAATTCAGCAGGCGTTGGGACGCGGGATGGCTGCTGTACCTTGGGCGCTGGTGGGGCCATTAAGTCAGCTTGCGGTATGGTGTCTAGCTGGGCCTGCAAGTCAGCAGGCAGTGCCGCTGGTGCGGTCTGAGGTGAAGGCAAGGCAGACGATGGCGATGGTGTTGGCGTGACTTCATCAACCGACACGCTTTTGCCCAGCCTGTTTATTACTCCAAGCAGCGCGCCGCCCTTACCACCAGCCAGACGCACGGCATTCTCCGGGCTACCCGCCATTTCGGTAGGCGCGCCACGTTGCGCCAACGCCGCGCGCTGGGTTTGCTCAGTTGCGATCTGCTGGGGGTCTATTGCCATACGGGCCTCACAATAAAAAAGAGCGCTGAAAAGCGCCCTTGTGTTAGTCTGGTGATGTGGTGGGGGTTAGTCTTCTGACATGCCCTTTTCTTTTGGCTCTGCTTCCATAGGCATCGCCTCACGCTTTTGGTATAACTGCCGCACCAATGACATGGTGTCAGTTGTCGGCTGGCTTGCCTGCTTGTCGGATGAGTTCGTCGAGTTTTCCACGGTCTACTCCTTCATATTCAAACCAAGGTATGCTGCCACCTTCGAATGCGCCCACGCCGGGAAAGTCTTCTGGCAGGACGCCTGATTTTTTGTTAAAAGCCTCTTTGAACATATCGTCTAGTTGCGGTTTTGTAAACTGATAAGGATCGCCTGTGCTTGTTTTATAGACAAGCCTGTTTCCACCTGACGGCAATTTTTCATAGGTAACGCCATAATATTTTCTGTGGAACCTGCCTTCTGAAACAGGGGTTGATGCTGTCGGCGGTATTTTGGCGCTTGCGTCAGGTGCGCCAGCCCTTACAACGCCCTCTAGTGTAGGATGCGCAACAATTTGCCCAGACGATAGCACCCAGCTTTCCCAGTGATAACGGCCTACAGAGCCAATATCACCGCGCCCTGCGGCCTCATACATACTACCAACCTTGGACGCCAATGACCGTTCCAATGCCTCGTACTGTGCCAAGCCTTGCGCGCCTTCAAATTGCTTCATTATGTCATCATATACTTTATCGCCGCCAGCCCACATGCGATTGATCTGAATGCGGTCAAGTACGACAACATCATTGCGGCCCGAAACCAACAGAGCAAACGACAGGATTTTATTTGCAATCCCGGTATCTGATGCCAATCCATAATATGCGCGGCGTATTTCAGCGCTGCTTTTTGTAGGATCTGCAACCATTTCATGCAGGCGCGTAAGAGCAGAAACCCCGTTCTCGTCAACAGCAGCCATTTTCTTGAGAAACACTTTGCCAAAATCATTAGCATTGGACGTGGCGCTTTTTCCGGGCGCACCTTCTGGTATTGCGTTTGGCACCATTTCTAGCCATGCAGCCGTGTCTGCATCACTCCAATTGCCAGCGGCAGCTTTTTGGATGAACGGCGTTGCTGCTTCAGCCAAATCTATATAGCCGCCCTCATGCGGGAAAGCTGACAACATCCGCGACAGGATCGACCACAGCATAAGCTGCCCGGTCAACTCTGGCCCAGCGCCTGCTGCGTAAGCGTCTTGGAAATTTTTCTGAACTGCTAGCCCTTCATCAGCCGCTTTGATTTGATCAGGCGTCAGTCCTTTAAACCAATCAGCCCACTGTTCAATATTGTTGGCGTGTTCAACCATCCATCGCGGTGGCGCAGATACCTCGCCAACATTTTGCATAGTGGCCACCATTGTTGCGTAGGTTTCGTCACTGGCTAGTGGATCTGGAAACTGTTGCGCTAGTTCATCTAGCTTAATGGTTGTGGCTTGAAAATTGCCGGGTGTCATCTTGCGCGGGATCATTGACTGCTTGCCAGTACCTGTCGGGGTGAAGCCTTCAACAGTGACACGGTATGGCTGGGCAAGCTGGCCAAACATTTCTTGGTCAGAGGCTGGCCCCAATCTTAGCGCTGGCGTCACAGCCCGACCAGCCGCCGCCACCAGTGGATCTGTGACGATTGTCGGGTCAACACCAGACATCATCGTGTTTGCCAGAAAGTCAACAGCAGGGCCACGCTCTGCCATGCGCAGTTCTGCGTTTTGGCCCATGCTGACCATTGCGCCTTGGATCTTTGGAATGCTGGCTTTGATTAATTTGCCTAGCGCAAAACCAACGCCTGTGGCCTCTGCTACGCCTGCCGCGATAAGTAATATTCCCAAGCCACGCTGCGTGGCAGATCCACCATTAAATGAACTGCCAGCCTCTAACATGCGGTAGCCTTCTTGCATGTCCATCACGCCTGCGGTGACAAAGTCTGCGATCCCGGTGCCAAGCACGTTCTTGTTGCCAAATACAACATCTGTGAGGTTTTCTGCGAGTGACCGCATTTCTGGCCGTTCTGATGTTATGATGCGGCTGATCTCAGCAGTATCTACGCCTTGCGCCATCAGTTCCTCGCGGCGTCTATCCACTGAAATTTCCATCAGCGTTTCCATCAAATCAGCAGAGCCGTTCTCTCGCATTGTAGGGGTGTAATCTGAAAATAGTGTGCCGCCTTCGCGCAGTATTGTTTCAATTTCCCTTACTGATAACGGCTCTGTGCGGTCTGTCTTTTGCTGCGTTTCGCCCATGACACCAGACGCATCTATTTGCTCATCAGTGTAGCCAGCCGCCAGATAGTCATCGCGTGACGATATGTTCGCGCCACTGGCTGCGTAATTCCTGATTGATTGCAGTTGGAACTCGTCATCCTCAACAGGCAGCGGTGCATCAGCGCCCTGACCCGGCATGGCTGGCGCTTCCACCATTATGTCAGGTGCTTGGCTGGCTAGTCGAACAAAGCCGCCAGATGGCAACGGTGCCATTAGATCTGTTTGGCCTGTGTCAGTGTTAAAGCTAGAGCGAATGCCTTTTATCATGTCAGGCGTTGCTGTTTCTGCGTAGAGTTCAGCCTCGTCGTAGCGCTCTATTTCTCTGTCAGTGTTAAGGAAATTTGTCATTGTGAAATACTCAGATCAAATTGGCCAGTAAACCTTGCGCTCTGTAGAACCCTAATTCTGCCAAGCAAAATCAACTCATCATTTTCAGGTATAGAACCTTTATTTTCTCTAATAAATTTGCGAATTGATCCTATTGGGTCGTCAGCGTCCATTGGCACCCTTCCACCCGGCGCAGAAGCAGATTTTGTATTATTTAAGTATCTTAAATACCCTTCGCGTTTTGCTGCTTTAAATGCCTCTGCCTGTTGTTTGATTAAAGCATCGCCTTCTGTTTTAATTTGCAAAGCTGTAGCGGCAGGGTTATCGATGGCGAAGTCAATTAGACCTTGGGCAACAGCATCATAGGCGGCTGTGATCGCCACGCTGACCTCGTCAGTTGATGCTGCCACTTCCTCGGTGTAGTTGTAGGTTGCTTTGGCAAAGCGCAGGAACTCGTTTACGTTCTTGTCATTTTTGGTAAAGATCTTGTTTTCCAGCGTGATGTAATCTTCAGCAGACAAGCTGCGTGTTTGCTTTGCTTGCTCCAAATCATCAATTGTTAACTTGCCGAAATTAGCCAGTGAGTTAAGCCGAGTTTTTTCGTTTGGATTTGACGTATCAGGAAATGACAAAGCTGAACTGGTGCCGATTTGGCTGTTTAGCTTGTCACGCATTTCCGGGCTAAGATAGTTTTGCTCGTCCAGGAAGTCGTAAATCAATCGCTTCGCAGCGCTGGCACCGATAACCGCATCCCCTCTTGGCTGACCTTCTACAATCGCAAAGCCAGCTTGCGCGGGGTTTTCTGCGATCTTTGCATCTAGATAGCGAACAGGAATAACGCGAGATAGTTCCGCATACGTTAGCGATGCCTTGCCAGTAAATCCTAGATTGTAAGCCTCTTGGTTTGACTTGTTGTTTTGCTGTTCAAGATCGCCTGCCAGCTTTTCTTGCGCGTCATAAAACGCCAACGCTGTTTTTAGATTGTCTTTAACAATTTTAAGGGCTTGATCTCTTGGGATTTGCGACAGCACGGTGGCGGCGTAAGGATCAATGCCTGTGGTTAAAGTTGCCACTCCTAGCATTTCATCAACATTGCTCATCTCCACTTCATCTAGCGTATTCACAAAACTGATTAGCTTCATTGCTGATGTAGGTTCTGCGCCATATCGATTGGTTACATAGCCAGCCGCAACATCCACACGCTGGGCAAGGTTGGCCTTGCTAACGGCAGCAGGATTAAACTTGCCGGTTTTTACGCCGCCTTCAGTCATGGTGGGGTTTTGAGCGTTAAACCATGCGTTGTAGTCAGCAGTGGTTGCACCAATCTGAGACAATGCAGCGACAGCGTTTGTCTGCCTTGCAGCAATCGCCGCTTGATCGCGCTTGATGATCTTATCGTCCACAACGCCTTGCAGTCTAAATCTGCTTTGGATTTCTGATTGGTTAAAACTGAAATCTAGCTTGCGTCTGACGTTACTGTTTTTCACTCGGCCCAGCACGTTGGACTGAATGCTTTTCATTCGTTTTTCCCACAGCTTATTTCCATCAAAGATATTACCAATATCGTTTGACCGAGACAGATCATATGTGGCTGTGCGGATTTCCTCGTCCAGCGCCAGTGCTGTTTCGTTATACTCAGCCTCTGCAATCATCTTGCCGCGCTGTTCTGCATATGCGCCCACAACGTCAGCCAGTGCGCGGGTTGCTGCGCCTTTTTGCAGTGCCGCCTCAACAAATGGCCGCGCATCCATACGCGCCGAGAATGACCGCCCCGGTGCTTCGTTGGTGCGCTGAACTTGCGCTCTGTAGATTGGTATCCTCATCAGTCAAAATACCCCGAACCTGATATGCCTAACGCTGCGTTGCCAAAGCCTGAGATCAGGCTGGCCTTGCCTTCGCTTCTGTACGCTGAACGGGATGCCGCGCCGCCCATTCTGGCAAGCTGTGCCTGCAATCTGGCATCTTCCTGCTGATCGCTAATCTGTAGGTTTGTCATCTCATTGTTGAACTCTGCCACTGACATTGCGTAATCAAACTCACGCGCGTTGGCTTGCAGTACAGCCATCGGTGTGCCGCTAGACATATCGACGCCAGCATAGCCAAAACCTGCCCTTGCCGCGCCCTGCACCTCGCGCTCGAATGCCTCGCCTGCGCGTTCCTGATCGATCTCAAAGTTCTGGTTGATGATGCCGCGCTGTCTGGCCAGCAAGCCAATGTCACGTTCAATGATGCTGGCGTTAAAATTGGCTGCCCTCTGCGCTGCTGCGCCTGCCGCGTTGGATGCGTTGCGCGCGCTAATGCCGCCGACAACATTTGCTCCGGCCCCAATGATTGCCGCTGTTACGCCTGCCGTTCCACCCATCAGGTTGCCCCTAATCTTTTAGAATAAATGCTTTCGGTTTCGTTGAACTGCAGACGCCGTAGCAATTGGTCAAATGGCTTGTGCCGCTTGATGTTGATCATCATTACGCTCACCCCGGCGATGGTCAGTTGCTCGGTAGCAAACTTAATCAGCCGCCAAGCTGTGAAGCCTTTGCGATACGCTGGATCTACGAAAATCACGTCATTGTGTGAGAACAGGTGATCTTGATAATGCAGATGTGGCACGATGATGTTGACAAAGTAGCCCACCAGTTTGTCACCTTCACGCGCTGTGCAGATGTGCAGCCTGCCGTCCTCATCCATGCGCTCATAAGCTGGCCAGTTGACGTTCAATTCGATGCTGTCTTTGTGCAGGGCGATTTCTTGCCAGTGGCTTTCCAGCATAGGCTGGATTTCGTCGAAGACATCAGCCAGCCGTTCAACGTGGTATAGGATCATGTGTCAAATGTGTTCATGCGTGGATACAGCGCCAGCACAGTCAGCGGCAGTGCTTGGGATTGTCTCACATAGATCCTGTCGTTGTTGTCATAACCGCCGCGAAATTCTACGTCTTTATCGCCGGTAAAAAGTGGGATCGCCTGATCCATTGCCATGCTGCTGTCGCGGAACGGGATGCGGTCTAACTCATCCGCTGAATTGCCAACTTCGATGCCGACAGCCTCAAACAATCTTAACGTGACAGCGTGGATGCGTTTCGGCTTGCCTTGGCTGGTGCCATCTTCAGATCCGCTTTCGATACGCATTGTCTGCATTTCGGATGTAAATCCAAACCCAACAGCTGCGGTTGTGCTGCTGTAGTCCAACGTGATGCCGCCGCCTGATACTGTCTCGTCAGGGTGTGTTGCGCCATTGGCTAACACGGTCACGCTTTGGCCTTCCAGATGGTACAGCCCGGACAAGCTGGTGGTGGCAGATCCTGAGTACGCCAAGCCGCCGTCCACAAAAAATGCGCTGGTGGTGACGCTGCCAAAATCAAACACCTTCAGCACTTCAACATACCGCTTGGTAACGCTGTTAATCGTTCGCTTGACGATCATGTATAGGTCATCATTGCCGGTGTCGGTGGGCAGTGGCGCGATGCTTTCAACAACCGCTTGGCCTGTGCCAAACACGCCGCCTATGACATGCTTATGCCAGCCCACGACATCCTCTTCGCGGCGATACGTCATGCCCAGCAAAGTGCCGTCAGACCGCAGCGCCCAGATGATGCTTTCTGGCTCCTGCTGATAGGCAAACTGCGTGATGCCGCCATCTGTCAGATGTTCAGCGAGGATCGTCATGTCGGGTGCTTGGTATCCGCTGGTATTTACGTCTCCTGCGAATTTAAACTCTCTGACTTTGCGGCCACCTCTTTGGGCAAACAGCGTCACGTCAGCAACCTGCACAGGCTCAACAGCGGCAGATCCATAGTTGCTATATTTCCTGATCAGGGTGGTTGTGGGTGTAACTGGGCCGTCAGATGTGGCCGTCACAACATACTCGCCTGCAGTGGTGCCAACGCTTAGAACTCTGGTGGGTGATAGATAGCGGATTGCGTTAACCTGGTTGCTGGCAATGGTGTAGATCAGGGCGTCATTGTCGCCTGTCCCGGTGGTGAAATTAGTATAGTCAGCATTCTTGCTGAACCACAATGTCTGCGGGTTGTTGTTGGTGTTGCCAAAAACCAGCCGCTGCTCAAAGAACGTCACCACACTAGGGTAGTTGTCTGATGCATTATTTAGGTTTGGCGATGGTGACCCGCTGATCGATGGCGTGGCAAACGTCCAGTTGTTGTGATCAGATCTAACTAGGGTGCGGATGGCGTAGCTGGGATGCACGAAATACATCGTGTCAGCAGATTGAACAAAGCGCACGTCAAACAAATCAGCTTCTGGATATGGGCTGGCTAGTTCAAAGATCTCGGTGGCAGTGCCGCCAGATGTAAACGTGGTAAAACTCGTGGTGTTGATAGCCACGCCGTACAGATCAGTCAGGGTAAACGTGTTGGTGGTGCTGTTGGCC
>Ga0208660_1000382_pt1 | contig 17823 bp, 13 predicted proteins | sample DEB08_DNA_13_FD_184527 | JGI IMG/M metagenome (GOLD analysis project Ga0208660, IMG submission 184527) | Aqueous microbial communities from the Delaware River and Bay under freshwater to marine salinity gradient to study organic matter... | ecosystem: Environmental > Aquatic > Marine > Coastal ... | reverse complement strand
CTATTCATGACCCACATTGCAGCGGTAGGCGCAATTGCCGGTGCCGGCAGTCCGACGTCAGCGATGATGATGCATCCCCCGATGAACACACTCATTGCGATTTGCGCAGCGGCTATGACAACGTTGTACAAACAATTCCTAACCATTCTTGTTGTCTTGACGATTTATCACATTGTCTTTGCGCCCATTACGATTGATCAACCTATCCAAGCCTTTGGGATGTTTGTTCTTGCGTGGTTCACGGGTTGCGCAGTTGGGTTGGTATTCTTGGGTATAACACCATGGTTTCCAAACGCCTCGGGAGTGATAAGGCAGCTCTATATCCGGGCGAATATGATCGCCTCTGGCAAAATGTTTTTGGCAAACACCCTGCCTGCGTCAATGGTTGCTCTTTTTGATTGGAATCCGCTATTCCACATCATTGATCAAAATCGTGGTTATATTTTTCTGCATTACAATCCGTTTCAATCATCCCTGATGTACCCGATCTATGTGGGTATTGCCTTGTTAATGATCGGCCTCATGGCAGAGTTTTTTACCCGTCAGCATGTATCACTCAGCTGGACAGCTGGCCGCTAGCGCATTGCGTGCCAAGTGCGCCGGCATCAATTTACCTCGAACGCCGCTAATTATACCATTTTCATCGTCTTGCAGACCTTCTAGCGGTTGCAGCCCCAATTCCGCATCCCTATATACGCCAAGATCAAAGTTTTTGGGCGACATGCCCGGACTTCAGACATGTAACTGGCGCGGGTGCCGAAAGTGGGTTCGCGCTGCTCAAACCGCCTAAAATAAAGGGATTTGAAAAATGGCCAAAGTTATTGGTATCGACCTCGGAACTACCAACTCTTGCATCGCGATCATGGATGGCGCTAAGCCACGTGTCGTAGAAAACGCCGAAGGCGCGCGCACAACGCCGTCTATCGTTGCTTTCACCGACGATGAACGCCTTGTCGGTCAGCCTGCAAAACGCCAGGCTGTGACCAACCCAGAAAACACCATCTTTGCTGTGAAGCGTCTGATCGGTCGTCGTTTTGACGACAAGGACCTCGCCAAAGAGAAAAAGAACATGCCGTTCGAGATCGTCGATGGCGGCAATGGCGACGCATGGGTCGAAGCCAAAGGTGAAAAGTATTCGCCTAGCCAGATCTCTGCGTTCATCCTTGGTAAGATGAAAGAAACCGCCGAGACATATCTTGGCGAAGAAGTGACACAGGCGGTTATCACTGTTCCTGCGTACTTCAATGACGCCCAGCGTCAGGCAACCAAAGACGCCGGCAAGATCGCGGGCCTCGAAGTGCTGCGCATCATCAACGAGCCGACAGCGGCTGCGTTGGCCTACGGCCTTGATAAAAAAGATAGCAAGACAATCGCTGTGTATGACCTTGGCGGCGGTACATTCGACGTGACCATCCTCGAGATCGACGACGGGCTGTTCGAAGTGAAATCCACCAACGGTGACACGTTCCTTGGTGGTGAAGACTTTGACATGCGCATCGTCAACTACTTGGCCGGCGAGTTCAAAAAAGAGAACCAGGTCGACCTGACCAAAGACAAGATGGCGCTGCAGCGTTTGAAAGAAGCCGCTGAAAAAGCAAAGATCGAGCTTTCATCTTCTTCCAGCACTGAAATTAACCAGCCATTTATCTCTATGGGATCAAACGGACAGCCGCTGCACATGGTTATGAAATTGACACGTGCAAAGCTGGAAAGCCTTGTTGGTGATTTGATCAAGGCGTCGTTGAAGCCATGTAAAGACGCGCTCAAGGATGCGGGCCTGTCCACATCCGACATCGACGAAGTTGTGTTGGTTGGCGGCATGACGCGTATGCCAAAGGTAAAAGAAGAAGTTGCAAAGTTCTTCGGCAAAGAAGCACATCAAGGTGTGAACCCTGATGAAGTGGTCGCCATGGGCGCCGCTATTCAAGCCGGTGTTCTGCAGGGCGACGTCAAAGACGTGGTTCTGCTGGACGTGACACCATTGTCTTTGGGCATCGAAACCCTTGGCGGCGTGTTCACACGTTTGATCGACCGCAACACAACGATCCCAACGAAAAAGTCTCAGGTGTTTTCAACTGCCGAAGACAATCAGAACGCCGTGACATTGCGCGTGTTCCAGGGTGAGCGTGAAATGGCCGCAGATAACAAGATGCTAGGCCAGTTCAACCTTGAGAACATCCCGCCAGCGCCACGCGGCCTGCCACAGATCGAAGTGACCTTTGACATCGACGCCAACGGCATCGTTGAAGTTGGCGCCAAAGACAAAGGCACTGGCAAAGAGCAAAAGATCACGATCCAAGCCTCTGGTGGTCTGTCCGATGACGACATCGAAGCAATGGTCAAGGACGCCGAAGAGAACGCAGAGGCCGACAAAGACCGCCGCGAACTCGTAGATGCGAAAAACCAAGCAGAAAGCCTGATCCACTCGACCGAAAAGTCGATGGAAGAGCATGCTGACAAGGTTGATCCAACGACAATCGAAGCGATCGAATTGGCGATTGCAGCGCTTAAGGATGATCTGGAAACTGAAAAAGCGGACAAGATCAAGTCCGGCGTCCAGAACGTGACCGAAGCTGCAATGAAGCTGGGTGAAGCTATCTATAAGTCCAGCCAAGAAGAGGCTGGCGAAGTAGAGCCTGATACACCCGGTGCAGACGAAGAAATCCTCGATGCGGATTTCGAAGATCTGGATGACGAGAAGCGTGGCAACTAAGGCCATGTGCCGCCTATGAATTGACCGGCCCATAAACCGGGCCGGTCTTTTTCATTCCCAAAGGGAAAACCATCATGGCAAAACGCGATTATTACGAGATCCTTGGCGTCGCCAAAGGCGCCGATGCAGCTACGATCAAAAAGGGCTATCGCCAAAAGGCGAAAGAACTTCATCCTGATCGCAACTCCGACAATCCAAACGCCGAAGCGCAGTTCAAAGAAGCAAACGAAGCCTACGAAGTTCTCAAGGACGAGAACAAGAAAGCCGCATATGACCGCTATGGTCATGCCGCGTTTGAAAACGGTATGGGCGGTGGCGGCCCTCGTGGCGGTCAAGGTGACTTTGGTAGTGCGTTCTCTGACGTCTTTGATGACCTGTTCGGCGACTTTATGGGCGGGCGTGGCGGCGGCGGGCGGCGTAGTGCAGCACAACGCGGCAATGACCTTCGCTATAACCTGCGCATTAACCTAGAAGATGCGTTTTCGGGCATGCAAAAGACGGTCACCGTTCCGACCGCTGTTGGATGCGGATCATGCAACGGCACCGGCGCAGAAGGCGGATCCGAACCACAAACCTGCCCGACATGTTCCGGCATGGGAAAAGTTCGGGCGCAACAGGGCTTTTTCACCGTTGAACGTACCTGCCCGACCTGTTCGGGCATGGGCCAGACGATCAAAGATCCCTGCACCACTTGCCATGGCCAAGGTCGCGTTGAAAAAGAAAAATCGCTGTCAGTTAACATCCCTGCGGGCGTTGAAACTGGCACCCGCATCCGCCTTGCTGGCGAAGGCGAGGCAGGCATGCGTGGTGGCCCAACTGGCGATCTTTATATCTTTATCGAGGTCAACACTCATACGTTGTTTGAGCGTGAAGCAAGCAATCTATTTTGCCGTGTTCCCTTATCCATCGCGACTGCGGCACTAGGTGGCGAGATCGAAGTGCCTACAATTGATGGCGGTCGTAGCCGCGTCAAAGTCCCCGAAGGGTCGCAATCAGGTCGCCAGATGCGTTTACGTGGCAAAGGCATGCCAGCACTGCGCGGCGGTGGCCTTGGTGACATGTTCATCGAACTTGCCGTTGAGACGCCTGTCAAATTGACCGCCCGACAACGCGAGATTTTGAAAGAGTTTGATCAACTCAGCGAAGAGAATAATCCGCAAGGGTCTAGCTTCTTTGCATCAGTCAAGAGCTTTTGGGACTCAATGAAGGGCTGACGTTAACCACGTCGTAACAATTGTTTTGGCATAGTGGGCTATGACCCAATTTGCCGAAGCACATCCGCTATTTGCACACTTAGATGAAATGACCGAAGTTGTGCCCGTAGCAAAGGGGCGACTTCCGTCCTACATGCGCGATCATCGCCAGCGCCTACGTCGCCGTTTTGTTGAAGGCGGCGCGCAGGCGATGCCGGACTATGAATTGCTGGAACTTGTGCTTTTCCGCGCATTGCCCCGCCAAGACGTCAAACCCTTGGCGCGACGCCTGATCGATGCGTTTGGCGATTTTAATCGGGTGCTTTCCGCCAATATCAAAGAGCTTCAAGCGATCGACGGCGTAGGCGAAGCCGTCGCCGTAGAGCTTAAGATCATAGAAGCGGCGGCACAGCGTCTGTCCCGCGCAAAAGTTATGCAACGACACGTCGTTTCAAGCTGGGATGCGTTGCTGGACTATTGCCACACCACCATGGCGCACCGCAGCACCGAACAATTTCGCATCCTGTTTCTTAATACAAAGAACGTCATCATTGCCGACGAAGAACAGGGCAAAGGCACTATTGATCACGTGCCCGTCTACCCTCGTGAGGTAGTAAAACGTGCCTTAGAATTGAACGCAGCCGCGTTGATTTTGGTACACAATCACCCCTCGGGTGATCCGACACCTTCACAGGCGGACATTCAAATGACGCACCAGATTGATGCCGCCGCAAAGGCGCTGGGGTTAACCGTCCACGATCATTTAATCATCGGAAAGTCCTGCGAACTTAGCTTTCGCGCAGCAGGGCTGTTGACCGATACGGCGTAATTACGAAAGCCGACCATGGCAGTGCTTGAATTTCTTACCTGATCCACACGGACAAAGGTCGTTGCGACCCGGGTTGCCCCAAGTTTTTGGATCGTTCTCATCAAAACCTTGGCGCGCATCGGGGCTTGGAGGGGCTGTCGGTGCCGCTGCGGCAGCAGCCGCCGCTTGCGCGGCAGCCTGTTGTTCACGCATCTGCGCAACCATAGCCTCTTGTTCTTCCTTCGACATTGGCCTGATCTGGGACAACTTCTTCGTCACATCTGTACGCAGACCATCCAGCATGCTTTCGAAAAGTTGAAAGCCTTCTGTCTTGTATTCGTTCAACGGATCACGCTGCGCATATCCGCGGAATCCCACAACTTGACGCAAGTGTTCCAACGTCAACAAATGCTCGCGCCATTTCGCATCGATGGTTTGCAACAAAAGCTGCTTTTCCACGTTGCGCATGGTTTCATCACCAAAGGCTTCTGTCTTTTCGGCCATGTATTTGTCGGCGGCTTCTTCAAGGCGCTCGCGAATACTGTCGTCATCGACGCCCTCTTCATCGGCCCAATCAATCACTGGCACATCAAGGCCCAGATGTTCGATTGTCGCCGCATAAAGACCTTGGGTATCCCACTGATCTGCATATGTTTTTGGTGGCATGTATTGATCGACAAGGTCATCAATGACCTGATCGCGCATGTCCTTCGTGACCTCTGACAGGTCTTTGGCTTCCATGATGTCGCGACGCTGGGAAAAGATAACCTTCCGCTGGTCGTTCATCACATCATCAAATTTCAAAAGCTGTTTGCGGATGTCAAAGTTGCGGCCTTCAACCTTTGCCTGCGCGCGTTCCAGCGATTTGTTCACCCAAGGATGTACAATCGCCTCGCCCTCTTTCATGCCAAGACCCGCCAGCACTTTCTCAAGCCGTTCGGACCCAAAAATACGCATCAAATCGTCTTCGAGTGACAGGAAGAAGGCAGAACGCCCTGGATCACCCTGACGACCTGAGCGGCCACGCAGCTGGTTGTCGATTCGGCGGCTTTCGTGGCGTTCAGTCGCAAGAACAAACAGACCGCCAACGGCAATCACCTTTTGCTTTTCGTCCGCGACCTCGGCTTCGATCTTTTCACGAATGGCTTCGATATCAGCCTCTGGATCAGTGGCCATCGCTTGCAACACGCGCATTTCGACGTTGCCGCCAAGCTGGATGTCAGTACCGCGACCCGCCATGTTCGTCGCAATCGTCACTGCGTTCAGTTTACCCGCGTCGGCAATAATCTGCGCTTCTTGTTCATGCTGCCGTGCATTCAGGACATTAAACGTGATGCCTTCGGCTTTCAGCATTTCGGCTAAAGCCTCGGACTTTTCGATTGATGTTGTACCAACGAGGATCGGCTGGCCTGTCGCGTGGGCTTCTTTGATTTCCGCTACGACGCCTTCAAATTTTTCGCGCGCGGTCCGGTACACTTGGTCGTCTTCATCGACACGCGCAACAGGACGGTTTGTCGGAACTTCGACGACGCCCAGACCGTAGATTTCCAGAAATTCTTCGGCTTCGGTTGCGGCCGTGCCCGTCATACCGCCCAGTTTGTCGTAAAGGCGGAAATAGTTTTGGAACGTCACAGAGGCCAGCGTCACGTTTTCTGGTTTGATCGCGCAACCCTCTTTGGCTTCAATTGCTTGGTGCAAGCCATCGGACAAGCGGCGACCCGCCATCATGCGGCCCGTGAATTCGTCGATCAAGACGACTTCGTCATCGCGTACTATGTAATCTTTATCTTTGGTAAACAGTTTATGTGCGCGCAATGCTTGGTTTACGTGGTGAACCAAAGTCGCACTTTCTGGATCATAAAGCGTTTGACCTTCGGGCAGCAGCCCAGAGGCGGTCATTTGCGCCTCTAGGAAATCATTGCCTTCGTCCGTGAACGTCACCTGACGGGTCTTTTCGTCAAGGGTAAAGTGTTCGGCGGCAATGCCAGGCACGATCTTATCAATCGTTGCATACATTTCGCTACGGTCTTGGGCAGGGCCAGAAATGATCAAAGGCGTACGCGCTTCGTCGATCAAAATACTGTCGACTTCGTCTACAATCGCGAAATTGTGGTAGCGCTGGAAAATCTGGTCCAGCTCGGACTTCATGTTGTCGCGCAGATAATCAAAGCCCAACTCGTTGTTGGTGGCATAGGTCACATCGCAGGCATATGCCGCTTTTTTCTCGGCTTCTGGCTGCTGCGGGTAGATTACGCCAGTCGTCAGGCCCAATGCACTGTAGACTTTGCTCATCCATTCTGCGTCACGCTTGGCCAAGTAGTCGTTGACAGTGACGATATGCACGCCCTTTCCGGTCAATGCATTCAAGTAAGCAGGGAATGTCGCAACAAGGGTTTTACCCTCGCCTGTTTTCATTTCAGAGATGTTGCCCTGATGCAGGAAAATCCCGCCCTTCAACTGGGTATCAAAGGCGCGCAATCCGAGCGCACGCTTGGCAGCTTCACGGCAGTTCGCAAAAGCTTCTGGCAAAAGTGCATCAAGACTTTCACCCGCCATGGCCCGCTCGGCCAGCGTTTGGGTCATCTCTTTGATGCCCTCATCAGTCAGCGCTTCGAACTGCGGCTCTAGTGCGTTGATCTGATCAACCAACGGGCGCGCAGCTTTTACTTTGCGGTCGTTTGCGGTGCCAAACACCTTTTTGGCAATCGTTCCGAAACCCAGCATATTTTCTCCGGTGGCGCGTGTTACGCCTGTCTGACATCTATTTGAGAGGAGGTCGCTTGTAGGCACGTCGCAGGCCACTTAGAAAGGGCCAAGATCAATCTACTTTGTGCCTCCTCGAGGCATTAAAGTGATGTAAGGGGCCACCCCTACAGTGTCAACGCCGCGGGCATTCGCGGCCTATCAAGGGAACGTTTAATGCTGAAACATGTTACATTTTTGAGTGCTGCGGCAATCGCGGCATCCATGTCCACAGGGGCCATTGCCCAAGACGTCACAGCCGACACCGTTGTTGCCACCGTTGGCGAAACCCAGATCACTATGGGTGAAGTGATTATTGCCCGCATGGCACTGCCGCAGCAGTACGCACAGTTCCCCAACGAAGTCCTTTTTGATGGGTTAGTTGATCAACTTGTCCAACAGCAACTTTTGTCCGACGCATTGGGCGATACGCCCGACCGGATCACCTATACGATCGCAAATGAATTGCGCGCGTTGCGTGCCGCCGATGTTATTTCCGAGATCGCAGAAGGCGCCGTCACAGAAGACGACATTCAAGTCGCCTATGACGCGCGCTTTGCGGATGCCGCAGAAGTCCAAGAATTCCGGGCCTCGCACCTTTTGGTCGAAACCCAAGAAGAGGCCGCCGCAGCCAAGGCCCGTATCAATGACGGTCAAGAGTTTGCAGATGTAGCTCGCGACGTCTCCACTGGCCCAACGGGGCCAAATGGTGGTGATCTGGGCTGGTTTGGGGCAGGCGCGATGGTCCCTGCGTTCGAGGATCAAATTACGTCTCTCGCGGTTGGCGGTGTCAGCGAACCATTCGAAACGCAGTTCGGGTGGCATGTCGCTACGTTGGATGAAACCCGTGTGCAGGCCCGTCCTGCGCTAGATGACCTGCGTCGCGAGCTCGCAGCGGAGCTGCAAGAACTTGCAATCACCGCTCGCCTGGACGAACTAACCGCCGCACAAAATATCGTCACGCCAGAGGAAGGTCAGTTTGACCCTGATCTGATCGACCGCGTCGAATTGCTGGATTAAGAGCATGACAATATCCCCCCTTGCCCCCGCACATTTCCCAGAACTGCCCGAAATTTCAGGTGTCACGTTCGCTGCAGCTGCAGCGGGTGTTAAGCATAAGAACCGGGTCGACGTGATGCTGGCTTTGCTTGCCCCGGGCACGGCGATGGCAGGTGTTTTTACACGCTCTGCCACCCGATCTGCACCTGTATTGGATTGCCAAAGCAAACTGGGTCATGACCCCAGCGGACCTGCCGCAATTCTTGTAAACTCAGGTAACTCGAACGCTTTCACGGGCGGACGCGGGATCGAATCGGTCAAAGCGCTAACTTCCGGGGTCGCGGCCCAAACCGGCGTATCCGAAGACCGGGTTTTTACCGCATCGACTGGCGTGATCGGCGAACCGCTTCCGCATGACCGGATCACAGCGAAAATCGAAGAGCTGCACATCAATCAATCTGATGGCGCAATGGAAGCCGCTGCGCGTGCGATCATGACAACCGACACCTTTGCCAAAGGTGCGACCAAGACAATTCAAGTGAATGGCAAGGCCGTCAAAATCGCGGGAATCGCCAAGGGGTCTGGAATGATCGCGCCTGATATGGCGACGATGCTTGTCTATATCTTTACGGACGCTTTGATCGGGCAGGCGGATTTACAAGCACTTCTCTCGTCTCTGAATGCCAAAACTTTCAACTGCATCACGGTGGATAGCGATACATCTACCTCTGATTCCCTCATGATGGCGGCGACAGGCGCGTCCGGTGTTGACGTGACTGGCAACGCAGAATTTGCGAACGCGTTGTCAGAAGTGATGCATGATCTGGCCCATCAGGTTGTGCGCGATGGCGAAGGCGCGACAAAGTTCGTGACCGTGAACGTAAACGGCGCGAAAGACGACGCCGATGCGCACCGCGTGGCACTATCGATTGCAAATTCACCTTTGGTGAAGACTGCGATTGCAGGCGAAGATGCGAATTGGGGCCGCGTTGTGATGGCTGTCGGCAAGTCCGGAGCAGCCGCTGACCGCGACAGGCTAAGCATCCGGTTTGGCGATATCACAGTAGCCGAAAATGGGTGGCGCGCGCCGAGTTATTCAGAAGATGAAGCCAGCGCTTATATGAAAAATCAAGAGCTCGAGATCGGCGTTGATCTGGGAATCGGAAGCGGTAGAAGCACGGTTTGGACCTGCGATCTGACGCACGGCTACATCACCATCAACGCAGACTACAGGTCGTGAAAGTCGTCTTGGTGTCGGCCGTGGCACTGATTGATCCTGACGGGCGTGTGTTATTGGCACAGCGGCCCGAGGGTAAATCAATGGCCGGGCTATGGGAGTTTCCGGGCGGGAAGGTCGAAGCGGGAGAAACCCCCGAAGCGGCCCTGATACGCGAATTGCAGGAAGAATTGGGGATAGATACTTGGGCATCCTGCCTCGCCCCGCTCACATTCGCCAGCCATTCCTATGACGATTTCCACCTACTTATGCCACTCTTTGCCTGCCGAAAGTGGAACGGCACACCACAATCACGCGAGAACCAAGCGCTGAAATGGGTAAAGGCGAATGAGCTTCGGGATTACCCAATGCCAGCGGCTGACGTGCCACTGATCCCGATTTTACGGGATTGGCTGTAGGTTTGAGATGTCAGGCTTGATCCATGTTTAGCGCCCACCGACTATTCATTATTACGATTCTGGCAAAGGGTTTTTTGGGGCTTACACAGCTACTGACTAGTTTGGCGCTTTACCTCGGTGGCATGGAAAAACTGCCCGTCATTGCGCAGTGGTTAGTGCAGCAAGAGCTTTCAGAAGATCCAAATGATTTCGTAGCGACGCAAATTCTAGCTTTTGCAAGCATTGTGCCGACTTCAAGTTCAACATTTTACATCATCTATTTCGGTCTGCACGGTCTGCTGCACGTTGCCGTTGTTGGCGCACTTTTGTCAGGTGTGCGTTGGGCCAATCATGCTGCGATTGCGGTGCTTGGCTTGTTTGTCGTCTACCAACTGATGGAGTGGTATTCTATTGGCGGCAAAATGCTCTTGATCCTGACTGCCATCGATCTTTTTGTGATCGCTCTGACTTATCGTGAAAGTCGCCAAAAACTACCTGGCTCTTTGTAACGAGATGCGGTGCGGTGCGGCAATTCTATTTCGACGTTCCAATCACAAAAAAAGGCGGCCCGTCGGGACCGCCTTTATTTCATTAAAATCTCATCAGATCAAAGGTTCCGTTCGACCTCTTCGCGCTCGAAGATTTCGATCACATCATTCGGGCGGATGTCTTCGTAATTCTCGAAGGCCATACCACATTCTTGACCAGACTGGACCTCTGGGACTTCGTCCTTAAAGCGCTTAAGCGTTTTCAAAGTACCTTCGTGAATAACCACGTTGTCGCGCAACAAGCGGACGCCAGCAGAACGACGGGCCACACCTTCGGTGACCAGACACCCGGCAACTTTACCGATATTCGAGACCTTGAAGACCTCTTTGATGTTGGCGTAGCCGATGAACTTTTCGCGAATCTCAGCAGATAGCAGACCAGAGGCAGCAGCTTTCACGTCGTCTACAAGGTCATAGATGACCGAATAATACCGGATCTCGACGCCTTTTTGGTTAGCAGTGTTCCGCGCGGATGTATTCGCACGGACGTTAAAGCCAAACACAGGTGCGCCAGACGCTTCGGCCAAACCGATGTCCGTTTCCGTGATCGCACCAACACCAGAGTGCAGGACGCGTACACGCACTTCGTCGTTACCGATTTTTTCCATCGCTTGCACGATTGCTTCGGCGGAACCTTGCACGTCAGCTTTGACCACAATCGGCAATTCGCTGAGGGTCTGGTTGGCTTTGGCATTTGCCATCAACTGCTCGAGCGTCGTTGCAGCACCGGCTGCGGCACGTTTCGCTTTGGCCGCTTTTTCGCGGTATTCTGCGATTTCACGGGCCTGTGCATCAGTTGCAACCACGTTCAAGACGTCGCCAGCTTCTGGTGTACCGTTCAGGCCAAGGACCTCAACAGGGACGGCTGGACCGGCCTCTTGGACGCGTTCGCCTTTATCATTGATCAGCGCGCGGACCTTACCGTACTGCTCGCCGACAACAAAGATATCGCCTTGGCGCAGCGTACCGTTCTGGATCAGAACCGTTGCAACAGGACCGCGGCCAACATCAAGCTGTGCCTCGATTACGGCTCCTTCGGCAGCACGGTTAGGGTTTGCTTTCAGTTCGAGAATTTCGGACTGCAGCGCGATGGCTTCAAGTAGCTCATCCAAACCCTGACCCGTGATCGCGGACACTTCAACGTCTTGCACTTCACCGGACATCTTTTCGACGACGACCTCGTGCTGAAGCAAATCAGTCCGGACCTTATCAGGGTTGGCACCCGGTTTATCCATCTTGTTGATGGCGACAATCATCGGAACCTTCGCCGCTTTGGCGTGGTTGATCGCTTCGACGGTTTGCGGCATCACCGCATCGTCGGCGGCAACAACGAGCACAACAATGTCTGTCACATGTGCACCACGTGAACGCATGGACGTAAACGCCGCGTGCCCCGGAGTATCAAGGAAGGACAAAACAGCGCCGCTCGCGGTTGTGACCTGATAGGCCCCGATATGCTGCGTGATACCACCGGCTTCTCCGGCGACAACTTTGGCGTTGCGGATTGCGTCCAAAAGCGATGTTTTACCGTGGTCAACGTGACCCATGATCGTGATGATCGGTGGACGGGTTTGCAAGTCTTCTGGGCTGTCGATGACAGCTTGGATGACATCCTCGACATCGGCATCAGACACACGCACAACTGTGTGGCCAAATTCTTCGATGATGAGTTCAGCGGTATCTGCATCGAGAGTTTCGTTCTGCGTCGCCATAATACCGTTGTTCATCAACGCTTTTACAACATCTGATACGCGTTCACTCATCCGGTTCGCCAATTCAGAAACAGTGATTGCTTCTGGCAACGCTACATCGCGGAATACCTTTTCACGCTCGGCTGACACACCCATCGCTTTGGCGCGGGCGCGGTCTTGCTTGCGCTTCATTGCCGCCATAGAGCGCTGACGGCCACCGTGGCGGCCTGCCATCGCATCATTCAGCGTCAGCTTACCAGCGCGACGGTTATCTTCCGCTCCGCGGGTTGGTTTTGCTTTTGTCTTGTTGTCGCGTGAATCGTTATCGCGATCGGTTTTACGCGGCGCGGCACTCGGACGCGATACAGCATCTTCACCCGGTGCAGACGCAGCAGGTGGAGGTGCAGAAGCCGCAGCCTTTGCTTTAACGTCGGCTGCGCGCTGGCGTTCTTCTTCGTCAGCTTTCGCTTTGGCGCGCACTTCACGTTCGCGATCTTCGGCTTCTTTTGCTTCGATCTCTGCGCGGCGCGCTTCGCGCTCTGCTGCGCGTTCTTTTTCTTCAGCGTCCCGCTTGGCGGATTCTTCGGCTTCGCGGGCATTTGCCATCGCGAGTGCCTTCATCCGGCGCTCTAGCTCGACATCGGAAATGCCTGCTGGCCGCTTAGAGGGATCACCACCAATTGGTCCGGTTCTACCTGTCGTTGGCTTTGCCGCACCCGGCTTGGGAACCACAACGCGTTTGCGTTTGGTTTCCACCACGACGTTTTTGGTCCGCCCATGGCTAAAGCTTTGCTTCACGTTTGAAGGACGTGAACCACCAAGGCCGAGTGTCTTTTTACCGTCGTTATCGCTCATTTAGCTTCTGTATCCTTCTCGATGGCCGTATCGCCACCGTTCCCTTCGCGTAATCCGCGCAGCTTTGTGGCTTCCTCTACAACACGATTGCTGAGTTTGCCAGTCGCTAGCGCGCCATGTATCACACTTTGCCGTCCAAATGCCAAACCCAATTCAGTTGACGTCAAGCAACCAAAATAGCGGGCACCCTCGGGCGTCCATAGTTTCGTTTTGCCCCGTTCAGACCCATCAGAGGCCTGCACCAGAACACGGACCCGCTCGCCTCCGGCAAGCCATCCTTTTACTTTTTCAAACCCACAGACAGCACGGCCTGCTTTGCGGGTTAGCGCGATCAGATCGATGGTATGACGGGCCAATTGCCGCTCGACCTCGTCCACCAACCCGTCAGGCACATTTACCGCCTGCTTGGCTGAACGTGAAAACTGACCTTTTCTGGCCTCTTCAAGCACAGCACGATCCGCCGTGACATACATCCCACGCCCCGGAAGTTTGCCCAGAATATCTGGGTAAACCATGTTTTCGGGACCTACAACAAAGCGGATTAGCCCAGCCTTAGGCTGTACTTCACCAGTGACGATGCACTTGCGTTCGGCATCATCCCGATCTTTGTTATGGCCACCACGCGCCATTTGCGAACCACGAAGGCCTACGATCAGGCCTCCGCTTCCTCGCTAAGTTCATCGTCTTCTTCGACGTCCCCGACAAGATCCGCAGGGTCAACCCAACCCAGCATGACGCGGGCTGTCATGACCATGTTCTGCGCTTCTTCTAGCGAGACGTCGAATGGCTCGAGAACACCATCATCTTTCACGCGCTCGCCGCCTTCTGTCGTCCAGCCACCAGCCAGTTCCCAGTCAGCGCAGGTCGCAAAGTCTTCAAGCGTTTTAACGCCGTCTTTGCCCAATGCCTCAAGCATCTGCGGGGTCAGCCCCTCAAAGTTGATCAGGCTGTCTTCGACGCCCAGTTCGCGGGCCGCATCCATTGCTTTTTTCGCTTTCGCCTCAAGATAATCACGGGCGCGGGCCTGCAATTCTGCGGCTGTATCATCATCAACGCCTTCGATGACCAACAGTTCGCCCAATTCAACGTAAGCGACTTCTTCCAGGTTCGTGAACCCTTCTGATACTAGTAGTTGGGCAAAGAATTCGTCCAGATCAAGGGTATCCATGAACAATTTCGTACGCAGTTCAAACTCGGCCTGACGACGCTTGCTTTCCTCTTCTTCGGTCATGATGTCGATATCAAGACCGGTCAGTTGGGACGCAAGGCGCACGTTTTGTCCGCGACGGCCGATGGCCAGCGACAGTTGTTCGTCGGGAACAACGACTTCGATTTTGCCGGCTTCTTCGTCCAAAACAACTTTGGACACTTCCGCAGGCTGCAACGCGTTCACAAGGAACGTTGGCATATCTTCATTCCATGGAATGATGTCGATTTTCTCGCCCTGAAGTTCGTTCACAACCGCCTGCACGCGTGAGCCACGCATACCAACACAAGCACCGACAGGGTCGATGGAGTTGTCGTAGGAAATAACAGCGATCTTGGCACGCGAACCGGGGTCACGGGCGACTGCCTTGATCTCGATGATGCCTTCGTAGATTTCAGGCACTTCCATTTTGAACAGCTCTGCCATGAATTCTGGCGCGGTCCGGCTGAGGAAAATCTGCGGGCCACGCTGTTCACGGCGGACTTCTTTGATGTAGCAACGAATGCGATCATTCGGGCGGTATGCCTCGCGACCGATCTTTTCGTTGCGGCGTAGGACGGCTTCGCCAGAACCCACGTCAACGATGACATTGCCGTATTCTTCCCGCTTAACCAGCGCGTTGATGATTGTACCGGCACGGTCTTTGAATTCTTCGTACTGCTTGTCACGCTCTGCTTCGCGGACCTTTTGCAAGATCACCTGTTTGGCGGATTGTGCGGCAATGCGGCCCAATTCGACGGGCGGCACTTCTTCGACGAACTGCTGACCAACTTCTGGGTCTTCCATGTATTCTTTGGCTTGAGCGACAGTGAATTCAGCTTGATAATTCTCTAGCTCTTCATCCTCGACCACAGTGCGGACGCGGGTGAACGTGGCCTTACCGGTCTTGCGATCAATCGCAACACGGATATCCATTTCAGCGCCGTAGCGGGATTTCGCAGCCCGAGCGAGCGATTCTTCCATCGCTTCAACGACAAGCCGTGGCTCGATGTTCTTTTCGCGTGCCACAGCTTCGGCTGTTTGCAGCAATTCCAGCTGGTTGGCTGATGTATATGCCATCAGGTGTTCTCCTCACCGTCTATAATCGTTTCAATCTCGTCGAATTGGGCCTCGTCAATTTGACCCGCATCTTTACGCCCGCGCAAAACATCGCGGATCAATTCATCTGTCAGAACCAGTTTGGCATCTGATAACCATTCAAACTTTAAGCCAATCGTGCCTTCGGTGATGGTAATCAGTACCTCGTCACCCTCGGTACCGGCCAACTGACCCTTAAAGCGACGACGCCCATCAATCAGCTCGTCTGTTTCGATCTTGGCTTCAAAGCCTTCCCACTGATCAAAGTCCTTCATCCGCGTCAGCGGGCGGTCAATGCCAGGGCTGGAAACCTCAAGCGTGTAAACGTCAACGATCGGGTCTTCTACATCCAAAGTAGCGCTGATTGCGGTGGATACCCGCGCGCATTCATCAACTTCGATTTGGCCGTCAGGACGCTGCACCATGATCTGAAGAATGCTTTCCTTGCCGGTCATCAAACGCACGCGCACGACCTCGAACCCCATGTCCTCGATGACTGGGGTGATAATTTCGGCGATACGGCGGTCAATGGCCGCTTTGGCAATCAGATCGTTCATCATTCTTTCAATCGTAGTTTTTAGGCACAAAAAAACGGGCGCGCGGCCCGTTGTGAATTCCGGTGGGGTTGGGGGTGGAGGCCAATCCGCGTTGTTGATGTTCGTATAGGGGAAGGTTGGGGAGGGCGCAAGGGGGAATGAAAACGCCCCACCAATCGGCGGGGCGTTTCACTATCTCTAAGTGGCTAAGCTTATGCCACGGACCAACGCTCGGACATGCGTGCGTTATCCATCTGCCACAAGTTGCCGACCGTATCAGGTGAAGAGATACGATTGTTCACAGCCTGCACGTAGTTCGCGAACATCGGGATCAGAACACCGCCATCGTCGCGCAGGATTTCCTGCATTTCGAAGTACTGTGCCTGACGCTTGTCGCTGTCCAACTCGGCGCGAGCCATGAGAAGCAGTTCTTGGAAGCGCGAGCTGTCTTCTGCGCCCCACTGGCTGTCATTCCAAGGCACGCCAGATTCGTAAGCAGTTGAGAACATCCAGTCCTCTGTCGCGCGACCGGACCAATACACAGCTGAGAAGTTCTTTTTCAGCCAGACGTTGGACCAATATCCGTCAGCAGGTTCCTGAATAACATTCAGGTCGATCCCGCCAGCAGAAGCAGATGACTGGAAAAGCTGCGCCGCATCGACGGCACCCTCAAACGCGGCATTCGACGCGCTGATATCTACGCTTAGGCTATCGAGGCCAGCTTCTTTGAGATAAAACTTGGCTTTGTCCGGATCGTAGGACAGCTGCTCCATTTCGGAATGGTAGAACTGGTTTGCGGGTCCGATTGGGGTGTCGTTGCCAACTTTACCGTGACCAAGAAGAATCTTGTCGACCATTTCCTGACGGTTGATGCCATACTTTAGCGCGCGGCGAACGTTTACGTCGTTAAACGGCGCATTGTCTGTGAGCATAGCGAATGTGTAGTGTTGGTTGCCCGTCACTTCTTGGATGCGCAGCGCTGGGTTCGCTTTCAGCAGTGCCTCGGTCTTAAAGTCGATCCGGTTAATCGTATCAACCTGACCGGTCATCAGTGCATTCATCCGCGCTGTGTTGTCGTTGATCGCGATGTATTCGATCTCGTCAAAGAAGCCGGCGGTGTCACCTTTGTAGTGATCTGGATAGCGCGTTGCGACCATGCGAACACCTGGATCAAAGGACTGCACCTGATAGAGGCCGGTACCGATACCTTTTGCGATACCTTCTTCAATCTGGCCCGCAGGGAAGATCAAGAGGTGATAGTCAGACATCAGATATGGGAAGTCGGCGTTACCTGAATCCAGTGTGAACTGGATTTGGTAATCGTTCACTTTCGTCATATCGGAAATCGCAGCAACGATCGGCTGGGCTGCCGATTTCGCGCCTTCGGCCACGTGCATTTGCAGCGATTCGATGACGTCATCTGCGCCGAATGACTTGCCATTGTGGAAGGTCACGCCGCGACGCAAGTTAAAGGTCCAGATTTTCGCGTCTGCTGAAGCTTCCCAGCTTTCGGCCAATTCGCCCTTGAGCGACCCGTCTGCTGCGACTTCTGTTAGGCAGTCAAAAACACTGCCGTGCGCCGAAGCGATCATGAAGATATCCGAGTGTGTCCGGCCATCCCAGCTATCGGATGTGTTCGCGCCACCCAAACCCGCCGTCAGTTTTCCGCCGCGTGTTTGCGCGCGCAGAGGCATGCCTGTCAGGCCAAGCACACCTGCAGCAACACCTGTTTTCAATAGACCGCGTCTACTAATTCCGTGCATATTATCGTTCTCCCTAGTTAATGTCTCAGGCGTTGTCCGCCCGGTTTCTTCACAACTTACATAGTGATTCTATTTAC
>Ga0208660_1000373_pt1 | contig 17930 bp, 17 predicted proteins | sample DEB08_DNA_13_FD_184527 | JGI IMG/M metagenome (GOLD analysis project Ga0208660, IMG submission 184527) | Aqueous microbial communities from the Delaware River and Bay under freshwater to marine salinity gradient to study organic matter... | ecosystem: Environmental > Aquatic > Marine > Coastal ... | reverse complement strand
AACAAAGCACAAGCCAGCTGGCGCAAAGTGGTGGCACTCGCTGCCCAGCACGGTGTCGCTATCCCAACTTTCAGCTCTGCATTGTCTTACTACGATGGCTACCGCACCGCTCGCTTGCCGCAAAATTTACTTCAAGCACAACGCGACTTCTTTGGCGCACACACTTACGAGCGCACCGATGAGCCGCGTGGCAAGTTTTATCACATCGACTGGCCCAAGGCAGACCGCCCTCAGTTGGAGATGTAGAGAACCTAGTACTTTTTATAACGATAAGGCCTCCCAGTTGTGGGGGGCCTTTTTTGTTTCTTTGTTGATTCCCCCGGGTGCCTTTCCGGATTACAGCTCGCTGGTGGACTCTTTGGCTTTGTGAGTGCGTATGCCTGGTTTTGCGAGGATCTCAAAGTATACTGCTTGCCAATCATCTGCCTGCGCATGATCAAGCGCTTGATTGATCTCGGCCACGTGGAGTGGCAGCGCTTTGTCCGCATTTTCACCCACCTTGCAGTCAAAATCCCAGAAATCCACACCCTCTGGTAATTTCTTTTTACGCTCACGTTTCACGTATTTCCGCAGCTCTGATTTAATTGCTTCAATCGCGCGGGCCGGCGTATTTTTAGGATCGTTTATCGGAAATGTCTTTTTCATGGCGTCAATTTTTAGGCGTTGTTGTGTCTTGTCCCCCTTATTCAGCAACAGCCATTATTATAAATAGTGGAGATTCTTACACTTCGTAAAATTAAGATACTGATCTGCCCAGATAAGCGAGCAGCCACATTTCTTTCCATAAGCGATAGCGGCCATCGTATGATATTTTGCCCACCTCTGCTTGGAATTGGCGCGGATTTAAAAAGCCATTTTTAAGGTTAAAGCGTTCTAATGTCCGCTGTTGATCGTTTAACTCATCTAGTGGTGCATCATCGAAGGGAATCGGTTTCAGAGTACTCTCAATTAAGCGCAGTCGGTGTAGTTTAAGTAATCGTTTCAGAGAACCGATTAATGGCTTACGCACAATATCCCAAGCTTCCGGATAATAACCACCAAAGGGCAGAAATAAATTATCCGTTACGAGCCTGCGTTCGTTTTCGCCGTTAGTGCTTAAGGTATAGCAGGCGGTCGCCCCACCCTTGCGCTTGGGGATAAATAAAATTTGTAACCGTGTTAGCTTATCAGCACTTTCATAGATCGACGCGCGCAGAAATGTCTCTTCAAAAAGCTCTGCTTTTAATGCACTGAGTCGGTTAAATTCAACCGATCTAAGCCATTCCCTAACTTCGATTAATAATGGATCAGCCGGCCATTCATCACCATCGGTATTGATTTTAAAACTAGGGAATAAAGGCATATCGCTGCGGCTTAGCGCTTTAATCGCGATCCAATAATAGCCTGTTTCCAATATAAACCAGAGTGTTAGTCCGGTAATAAAATGCACCCAATCCGGTCGGAATGAGATCTCCAAGGCTTTGAGAAAATACGAAAATAAACCAGCAAACAGTAGCCAACGCAGCCAACGTCCCATGACAGTGAAGGTTGGAATTCCCTTACGTAGACCGATGTGAGACAGTAAAACTGCGAGAGCAGCGATTCCAAAAAGAATAACCTGAAAGGTCGATTGTGTGATACCGAACATGTTTAAATCTAATATATAGGTCCGTTTGTCGTAATTTGATCTAGGATGACTGCGCTTGTTCCATTTATCTTTATCAGCAGTTTAAACGCAAACGAGCGAGGGAGACAATAGCTCACTCGCTCGGCGATAAATGATATAACAGCGCTGGTCTGTTGGCCTTAGAATTAATTTAAGCGCAGGGGCATGACCACACAGATAAAATTATCGAGTGTCTTAAAGAGCCCAGGACTAAGCTCATCTTTGAATTCGAAGAATACTTCATCCTTGGTCAACGCTTTCAGTGGCTCGATCAGAAACTGAGGGTTGAATGCGACTTGAACTTCGGGACCATCGTAAGCGATCGCCATCGACTCATGTGATTCCCCGTACTCGGTACTCGAACCTGAGATTTCAAGAAGGTTTTTGCTGACTTTGAGCTTCACAGAGTTGCTCTTGTCAGATGTGACAAGGGCTGCGCGGTGCACGCACTCTAGCATGAGTTCACGTTCGATTTTAACGCGATGCTCTGTCTCTTTTGGAATAACTTGTCGGTAGTTTGGGTAATTCCCTTCAACTATTTTCGAAACAAGATACAGGTGATCAACCAAGCCAGTATCACTCGAATCTTCGATGCTGATTTCAAATGCCGCCTGACGATCGTTGAAAGCAATTTTAACCTTATCTCCCTTGCCCATCAAGCGCTCAAGCTCAGCAACTGTTTTGGCTGGAAGAATTAAGCTACCGGCATTGTCTTCGCTAATTTCAGTGTCCAGAGCGGTTAACGCGAGACGTCGACCGTCTGTTGCAACGAGGGTCAGCTTTTCATCTGCAAAGTTGAAATACACACCGTTCAAGATGTAACGGTTCTCGTCACTGGATTGACCATAAGAAACACTTTTGAGCATGCTTACGATTTCAGTCTGAGAGAGCTCGAAAACGTGTCGGTTTTCAAATGATGGCAGCGGTGGAAATTCTTCCGTGCTGATACCCATAATTTTAAAGTTCGAGCCACCGGAAGTGATCTTCGCTTGGTTGTTATCACTGGTTTCGATGAAAATTTCGTTTTGAGGCAATTCGCGAATGATGGTCGCCAATTTTCTCACGGGCAGCGTGAGGCCACCTGGCTCAGATACATCTGCTTTAATTCGGCAGCGAATTCCGAGATCGAGGTTAGTCGTCGTCAACGAAATATGTCCCTCCTCTGCTTCGATCAGCACATTGCTGAGAATGGGCATGGTGGCACGCGCACCGACAACATTAAGAACCTGTTGGAGGCCGTTGCTAAAATGATCCTGATTGATCTTGAACTTCATGATATAAATTTTTGGGATTTTGGAGTTACTGGCAATGCTTATATATTAGTCTCTTTTTTAATATATAAATCTCTTCTTCTTAATATGTGTGTGGATGAGCTATAATAACTCAACAAGTATTTATTAAGTAAGCCTTTAGGGGCTATTTTTGCTGTGAATAGAGCGGTGAAGTGTTCAGTACTAAGGTGAATGAATAGTTGGTTTTATTTTAATTCCACACTTATTTCACAGCAATTAACGAGTTATTCACCAGATGGCGAATTTACCACCTTTAGCTGCTTTTTAGTCCGGTAAAGGCGGAACAAGTATCGAATTGGTCCAAAGATAATGTAAGTGAAGAAAAAGACTGCGAAGAAGAGCTCCTTAAAGACGAAGGCTATTCCTAAGCTAAAAATAAATAAAATGAAGGTCTGCAAGCGTGTGCTAGTCTGCCAATCGATTTCCTTGAAGCTTGGATAGGGAATGTTACTGATCATCAGAAAAGCAACCGCGAGCATTAAGGGTGGCATTAACAGTTCAAAGCCATGCATTTCGTAGCCAGACTTTTCAAAACTGGTGTAAACTAGCACCAGCGAGGCGACCATCGCAGCCGCGGCTGGAACGGGTAAACCAATGAAGTCCTTGGTATTTTTTAAGCGTTCTGATGGTGTTAGCATCGGATGAGTCAAAACATTGAACCGAGCCAAGCGCACAGCCGCGCAAAGTAGATAAATAAACCCAATTAATTGGCTAACAGGTAAAACACCATCGTATTGCTCGGTTGGTTTTAGAATCAAAAAGATCATCATCATCGCTGGTGCGACTCCAAACGAAATAACATCGGCAATGGAATCGAACTCGATACCAAATAGTGACTCGCGACCTCCCATGCGCGCGACACGGCCATCAAATGCATCGCAAACCACACCGAAGAAGATAAACCATACCGCTTGGGTAAAATGGCCATTGATGATCGCTGGATCAGTTGCGTAATTCGCCTCAATGCAGCGCATAATAGCTAAAAATCCAAAAAAAAGATTTCCAGCTGTTAAGCTATTGGGCAGTAGGTAGATATGACTGGCCTCACCAGAGTCTGCATACTGATGGGTGGGTGGTTTTTCAGGATCTGTCATGGAGTCACGATGGTTTATTCGGATACCTCATCTTTATGGCGAATCGACTCTAGGTACTTCCAAAAAGAATCGTGTTGTTCGACTAGAAACTCTTCCGATACAGGCATTTTAAATCGAAAAATGAAGTCCGAAAGAGTATTTTTGTGAAGAATGTAGTGGGCAAATAAGCCATCCTTATCTTGCTCGAAATAGATACGGAATTCGCCGGCCCGTACTCGATAGTAGGTTTTACTGTTCCGATTAAAGCGACCGAGCTCATCATCGGGATGGTCCAGCTGTTCTTGCGTTAAACCGCTGACGACCTCAATGAGGAGCATCTGTGAGCGCGTATCGAGCTGGTTAAGCTCGTGCATGCTTTGTTCGCTAAAATTGACCTGAAACATAATGAAGTATGGGCTGCTGACCGTTTGTAAAAGAACAACAGGTTAGAACGGATCACTCGCTGTGCAATCGCAGAATACATTTCGCCGGTTCGCTACGTAAAGTTGACCTGAGCGAGGTGTTGGCGCACAATCCTGCGGAAATGGTGAAAGTAAAAATTAATTATGAAGGCGAGCTGCGCTGTCAGCTAATGCACGAGTTGTCGGGGAAAACGTTTAAAACGGATGCCCCAGTCGACAATAATGGTAAGGGAGAGAGTTTCTCGCCAACCGATTTATGTGCGTCAGCCCTAGGTTCCTGCATTGCGACAATTATCGGCATGCAGATGGAGGCATTGAGTTTGGATTTAACAGGCATGCGGATTGAAGTGCAAAAAGAGATGTCGGCTGATTTACCCCGGCGGATTACCAAATTAACTACCGAGATTTGGCTACCAATTGCGTTGAATGATGATCAAATGTGGCAAGTCGAAATAGCGGCAAAAAATTGCCCAGTGCACCACAGTCTAAATCCGGCAATCGAAAAACCAATAATTTTTAATTGGAAGTAACTGCTATTCAACAACTTGTTTGCATGAAAAATCCAGTAGAATCACTTCTAGTCTTACTTGTATTTGATCGGCGTAATCGTTTGTTGGTGCAGATTAACACCGAGCAGTGCGCTGAACCGACATACACAAGTAGAGCGGGGGAAGCGTGTGAGTTTACCGAGGACTGTGTTGAACCGGTAACTGGTGTCGCCGGTAAAGCGTATTTATTGAGTCAGCGGACGGCGGTTGATCAATCATTGTTGATTTATTGCGCACTTCAAAGTGATGTGGTCATTCAGGGTGGGCGTTATTGCAGCTTGGATGAGATCCAAGCAGAGTCGGCAAATGGTCAGTTGAATGTTTCGCCATTGCTCGCTGAAGTTTTACAGACGATTGAGCCTGATTTGGTTCGAATACCATATCTAGATTGTACTGAAACTGAATACATCTATCGATTTCGAACTGCGAAAGAGCGCAATCGTGCCATCTACGTCGATCAGCAATCAGAAGAATTATATCAAAGTAAGCTATGCCGTGCGATTAAAGTGGCGCGACGCACCAAAGAAAAAACTTCCGGCGCGCCAGCAGTGCTGGATTTTGGTGCTGTGAGTTATGTGATTCCGAGCCATTTCGGATTTTGTCTCGGTGTTCAAAACGCGATTGAGCGTGCCTACGAGACTGTCACAGCCAACCCGACAAAGCGGGTTTTTATGCTCAGCGAATTGATTCATAATCCCTTCGTAAATGAGGATTTGCTAGCGCGTGGGATTCGTTATTTGCAAACTGATAAGGGCTTACCTCTCTGTTTGGATGGAAGTGTCGCTTTTGATCCTGAGAACCCAAATACACTTTGGAATCAGCTAACCACGGATGATGTTGTCATCATTCCTGCATTTGGCGCAACCAATGAGGATAAAGTCCGTTTATTGCGTCGTGGGCTGAGCATTCGAGAAAATGACGCTACCTGCATGCTGGTTGAGAAGGTTTGGAAAGCGGCGCGACGTTATGCTAGGGAAGGTTTCACGGTAATCATTCACGGAAAGTCTGAACATGAAGAGACTAAGGCTACTTTTTCGAATAGTGCCAGTCATGGTCCGGCTTTAATGATTCGTAATATGGAGCATGCTAGACTTTTAACTGAAGTCATTCAGGCACAAGGTGTTGAGAAAAAGCGACTATTTGAAGAATCTTTTAAGGGCCTCTACTCGGAGGGCTTCGATCCGGAGCAAGATTTGCAGAAGTTGGCGGTGGTCAATCAAACCACCTTACTTCGTAATGAGACGCTTACTATTATCGAATTTCTACGAGAGTTCATGTTGCAGTGCTATGGTGAAGCGCAGGTGGCTGAACATTTATGGTCCAAGGGTAAGGGTGATACGCTCTGTTATGCGACCCAAGTGAATCAGGATGCGCTACAAAAAGCGGTTGAGCAACCGATCGATACTGCGCTGGTTGTGGGCGGCAAAAACAGCTCAAACACCTTTCAGCTCTACCGTGTTTGTGAGGCGCGTTTTGGTGAAAATGCCCATTATATTCAATCCGAGGCTAATATTTTAACATCGGATGAAATCCGGCACTATATTTTCCCATACGATTTAGCTGATATCCCCAATGGAAGTGATGCGGTCCGGCCTTTTCTCAATACATTGTCTGAACCAAAGCGCATTCTATTAACAGGCGGAGCATCCTGCCCAGACGGGTTGATTCAACAAGTGATCCATAAGATTAACAACTTTTTCCCGCCGCAATCAATTCGATCGATCGAATCCATTCTCGAAACGTTTGAGGCTGAGAGTGATCACCACACAAATCCGACTAAGCTATACTGATGGTTATTTCAGAGTTTGAAGGTAGTCGCGCTCCTTAAGTCGATTTAGCGCGCAATGCAAGCGGGCAATCGATCCGATCACCCTCAGAGCTTAGCAGCCTTTTCTCAAAGCTCAAAGAGGGTAACGACCTTGCCCATTAAGGTAATCGGAGAGTTTCTCTGCCTAAACGGCTACTGCCGTTGCTTCGTTCACATCTGCTTCCACCCCTTCAAGCACAAGTTCACCAAACAAGGTGCTTGCCGTGACGCGAGTGAAACGAACTGGTACGATTTGGCCGATTAGGCGCGGGCTGGCCTTGACAATAACAACCCGATTACCCGCTGTGCGGCCAACAAACATATGGTCGCCCTTTTTAGCGGGGCCTTCGAACAGAACATCCTCGCTTTTGCCAATCAGAGCTTCATTGCGGGCGAGTGAACTTTTTCTGAGAATTTCGAGCAGGATCTGATTGCGCTGTTCCTTTTGCTCTTTGGTGATTGGATCACCTAGTGGTTCGGCTGTGGTGCCCGGACGAACACTGTATTTAAATAGATAGGCCATATCGAAACCCACGTCTTCAAAGGCTTGCCGAGTCAGCTCGAAGTCTTCGTCAGTTTCACCAGGGAAGCCGACAATGATGTCCGTCGAAATATACATATCTGGACGCACTTTTCGCAGCTCGGCGATGATGCTTTTAAATTTCTCGATGGTGTACGGGCGACGCATCGCTTTGAGAATACGATTGCTCCCGCTTTGCATGGGGAAGTGGATATATTCAACCAGTTTTGGTAGACGCGCGTAACAGTCGATCAGATCTTGCTTGAAGCCGACTGGGTGTGGGCTCGTAAAACGGATGCGATCAATACCTTCGATTTCATGAACGCGTTCTAGTAATTGCACGAAAGGGCTTTTCTTGTCTACGAATGGAAATTCTCGAATCCCGTATTGGTTCACGATTTGGCCGAGAAGTGTTACTTCACGCGTGCCGTTGGCAGCCAGCTTCTCGATCTCATCAACGATTTCCTCCATTGGTCGACCGCGTTCAACGCCACGTGTTTTGGGCACGATGCAATACGAGCACTTCATGTTACAGCCCTGCATGATGCTGACAAAGGCTGTGACTTGGCGCGTCTCACTGGTGTGCGATTTAATTGTATTTTGTGAGTCTGCCTCTTCTTCGAGGTCAATAATAGAGGCGGGGCGTGGACCCTGTCCCTGCATTGTAGCGATCATATTCGTCAAATGATCGGGCACGCGGTGGAATTTCTGAGTGCCAATAATGAGATCTAGATCTGGCAAGCTATCAAGTAGCGCGCCACCACGATTTTGAGCCATACAACCCATTACACCGATAATGAAGTTGGGGTCTTTACGCTTACGCTTTGCGAGGTGGCCAGCTTTGCCAATCGCTTTTTGCTCGGCTTGATCGCGCACGCTACAAGTATTGAGTAGAACGACGTCGGCCTCCTTTTCGTTGTCGACCAAGGCATAGCCCTTCCCCCGAAGCATCGCAGCGACCGCTTCGGAATCCCTTTCATTCATTTGGCACCCGTAGGTTTTGATATAGACCCGGTTCATGAGGAGTGCGGAGAATGTTGAGCTAGAGCAGATTGTAAACCTAGAATATGCAGACAATTGTAGCCGCTTAAATAGGAGCGGCTAAGAGTGGCTTGAAAAGTGCTGACAATTTGACCCACTAAAGGGGCCGAATGAAATTAGCACATGGCTAAATTATCGCCTCGGCAACTCATTCTGGTCAAAGCTGGAAAACTAGTTTGAGATCGATCTGTCGCACAGATTAGCTCAGGTATTGTTACCTGTGAGCGGAGGGGCTCAAGTGACACCAGTAGAAGTTATGGAGAATAGTACGCAAAAAGTCTTTGTATATGGCACTCTAAAGCCAGGTGGGTCTTATTGGTCCCAGTTCTGTGAGGGTAAGGTTGGTTTGGCGATTCCTGCTAAGATTCGCGGTGAGCTCTACGATCTGCATGTTGGTTACCCGGGTGTTTTTTTACGTGGCGACGCGTGGGTGCAGGGCTATGTACTGTCATTTCTGCGCCCAGCCGACTTTTTTCAACTCGATGTACTGGAAGGATTTAAACCCAATCGACCCAATGAGCATAATGAGTATGTGCGAGTGCGCGTCGATTGCTTCAACGAAGACGACGTGAGTCTCGGGGCGGCGTGGGCTTATGAAATGACGGAAGCGACCTTCGAGCGCTTCTCAGCAACACTTATTGAGAGCGGAAACTGGCCGACTTAAGCTCTTGTGTTGCTGGCAAAATACAATTTTTAAAATTATATGCTGTTTATTAAACCAACCACCCTACTTTTTGTTGGCGACTCAATTACCGATTGTGGCCGTGACCGTGAATCAGGCGGCACCGACCTTGGCGCTGGTTACGTGGCTCAAGTGCAGGCTTTATTGGACGCGCATCATCCTGAGGCAAAGGTTCGTTATTTGAATACGGGCATCTCAGGTAACCGTGTGACGGATTTAGAAGCGCGTTGGGATGTGGATGTATTGGCACATCAACCAGATTGGGTGTCGGTATTGATCGGGATCAATGATGTATGGCGGCAGTTTGATAATCCACTCGTGGAGCAAGTGTTGTTGCCTGCTTACAGTGAGAAGTTACAGGGTTTGGTCGAGCGCACATTACCTCAGGTGCAAGGCATGGTCGTGATGTCACCGTTCTTCTTGGAGGCTAATGCAAAAGAGCCGATGCGCGAGATGATGGATCGCTATGGAGCCGCGGCTCGCGTAATTGCTAAGCGCAATGAGTTGCGATTTGTCGATCTGCAGGCCGCATTTAATGACTGGCTGGCGCACAATCATACATCGCTGCTTTGTGATGACCGCGTGCACCCCAATGCCGTCGGGCATAATATTATTGCCAGTGCGTTTCTCGACGCAGTTGGCTTTCAGTGGTAACCGGCAAGTCCCCTCCTCTATTTGGCTTTTTTCGCTGCTTTCTTCACGGCCTTCTTGATCGCTTTTTTTGCAGGAGTCTTTTTAGTTACTTTCTTAGTAGCCGTCTTTTTTACCGCCACTTTTTTCACTGCCACCTTTTTAGCTGCGATTTTCTTGGTCGCTTTTTTGGCCGCCTTCTTGGCTGCTTTCTTCTTCACGGCGGGCGTGTCAGATACTAATTCGAGTTGCTGTTGTGGTTTGGCCGCTGGTTTTCTCTTCGGCTTGGCGGCCTTCTTTTTAGAGTTTGGTGCTTCAATTACGAGTTCTCGGGGTTGGAATGAATCTTGTTTGGCCTGTTTTGGCCTAGCTTTGGAGGGTTTAGTTGCCGGAGTACTAGACGGCTCGTAGGCTGCGTATTTTTCATCAGGCTTAGCAACAGGCTTGCGGTTGCGATTTCGCCCAGGCCGTGGCGTATTCTCTAGCTTTTTGTCCTTTTTAGATTCTACAGATGTATTTTTGTCACCAACTGGAGATGTATTTTCCTTGGAGGCTGACTTGTTGCGCTCATGGTTGCGTGTTGAAGTGTCGTTTTCTTGTTGTTCACGATTCTTATTACGGTTGCGTCCGCCACGGCGACGGCCACGACGTGATTTCGGTTGGTCCGATTGCTCGCCTCCTGTCGAAGTGTCTTGTTTCGGCTGGTCGGACTGTTCCCTTGATTCGGAGCGAGACGGTTTTGGCTCACGGTCACTATCTTTACGTGGCTTCTTCTTATTTCGTTTAGGCTCTTCGTGGCGCTCAGGCTGAGATTCGTAGTCCTCAATCGCGGTAGCGATTTTCTCTTCTATTTCCTCATCCGTGTAAGGGATGGTGCGCTCGATTTGGTCTGGTTCTCTGGTCAGAATGGCTTCCTGCTCTGGTGGGCAGTATTTCTGCGGAGGGAGGACCACGGAATTGTATGGGTCGATGGGTAAGCCGGTTTCAGGCAGAATTTCCTCAGCGGCGCCGCTGAGCCGAGGATGCAAGGTGATTTCGTTGGGGACGTTTGGTTCGTTCGGATTGAGCAGCTGTTCGACAGTGCGGGCGACGTGATTGGCATCGATACGGGTCTGCAAGTGTTTGTCAGTGAAGGTCGTATCATCCGTCACTGTATTTTGGCGAAGGATGAGGTTTGTCACGCGCAGACCAGCATCGCGCGCCTGATCAAACAGTGCGTTGTTCATCTCGCGTAGGCCACCTTCGATGAGGGCGTTGACTGCGCTGGCGATGTGGCCGCTCTTGTTGGCTGGAATAATGTTAATCAGTTGGCCGCGAAAGTGTAGAAGGTTAGGTAAAGCCATGCGTGTGAGCATGACAGGCCCGAGTAGACCGACCTTTAGGATGGCTTCGAGGTTACCGACGGGTAGTTGCTCAAAGGCAGCACCTGGGGTCACATCGATTGCATGGATCAGGATGTGGATCGCCTGTTCCTGTTCGATAATGGCTGCAGCAGTGTGGGCGACTGCTTCGAGATCGCTCAGGTCAATCGCATGCGCAATAAAATGCTTATCTACGAAAGTGACGTGTGAAAAGTTGTTGCCGATCCCGTGCACGCGGCACCCTTGGCGAATAAGGTCTTCGATCAAGCGAAGTCCGAGTGGAGTTTCAGCCCCAGTGACAATTGCAATGTCCATAAAATGATAAAAGTGGCTCTGTTCGCGGAGAACACCCTGAGTGGGGTTCATCAAAGACGCGTTGGAGTGTGTCGATAGCTTAGGCGCCGGTGGGCTACCCAATTTCAATATGTCGGTTAACTCACTTCCTAAACGGATTTCTGGCAATTGTATTTTTAATGCCTGCCTGCATTATGTTGATTACAGTCGGTGGAGCGCTGGGTGCCGGTCAATGCCCTAACTGCGAAGACATTAAGGCGATCTTAGCAGCTGCACCAGCTCCCGCAACGAATGCACCACTGGCGCGCCGGTCTTGCTTAGACGTTCGGAGCTGTGGTGCCCATGTGCCATCAGGATACAATGCGTACCAATGGCTTCGGCGACCTCAAAGTCGTGCAAGGTATCTCCGATCAAGACGATCTCATCTGGCTGCCAGTGGAGTTGTTCAATCCAATGGTGGCCTTGTGCAATCTTTCCTTTGGCATAGATATTATCTGTGCCCATTAGGCCCATAAAGTGAGCGCGGATACCGAAATGGTGTATGCCTTCGTTGAGCGCTTCTTGTTTTGCGGCCGAAAGCACCGAGTGGCTCATGCCGAGTTGCGCTAGATCTGTGAGCACTTGGGCTGCTTCGGGATGTAATTTACATTCCTCAAAACAGCGCGCCTGGTAGTCGTCAATGAATTCACGGCTGACTCGCTCAAAGCTATCTGTATCGGTATCGAAGCCGAGGTAGTCGTAAAAGTTAACCACGGGAAACCCGAAATTGTTGCGATAGTCTTCCTCTGAGAGCGGCGCCCTGCCCCGCCTGGCAAGTAGTGCGTTGAGCACGTCGACACATAGCTCTGTGTCGTTGAGTAGCGTGCCGTTCCAGTCCCAGATAACATGTTTGTACTGTGCGTCCATTTAGTCGATTAAGTCAGGCCTACGTTGAAACAGGACCGCTGGTACTTGCATGAGCGCTAGAAAGATTAAAGTGCCCTCAAGCCCCGGCACCCCGAGGCGTTCGCCGCGATCTGCCGCATCCATGTAGTTAAACATGACGGATACTACCATCACGAAGACAAAGGCGACCGAACAAAAAACCAACAGCCCGTAGGTCAATTTCCACCGAGCATCTGAGATCCGTATAAATGGGAGATTTAGCACGATACCATATAAGATGAAGTAGCTGGCTTTAATACTATTGAAAGTCCCCTCTAGACCTCGGATCGCAGAGACAATTGCTGCGCAGATTAGAATGCATCCCAGGGCATGCCCTGCCCAACGAGCATAGCGTACCCCATCGGGCACTGGAGGTTTTGGTTCGTTAGTCGGCATAGTTTTATTGAAATAGTTGATACAGGTCGACCCTTTCTAACTGCTCAGCCTCCAGTAGTGCAAGTTTACGCTCAGCGCCCCAGCGATAGTTTCCAGTGCCACCCACTGCAGGCACTACACGATGACATGGAATAAGTAATGCAATGGGATTTGCTGCAATTGCTGAGCCGACTGCGCGACTCGCTTTAGATTGCCCAATGCGAGTGGCGATTTCTTTGTAGGTCACTCGCTGTCCAAGTGGAATTTCGAGCAGCGCGCGCCAGACGGCCTGTTGGAATTTAGTGCCTTGTGGCGCTAGCTGCGACCATTTCTCTTTAAGCGACATGTTTTGAAAGGCATGCAACCACTGAATAAACGGCGCCCGAAAAACACTGTCGTCGCGGGTTTCAGCGCGTGCGCCATCCTCGAAAAGTAAGGCTGCCAAGCCGCCGCTAGTCATACAGATCTTCGATGCGCCCCATGGTGTTTGTAGGTAGCAGCCGAATTCTTGCTGATTTGGGTGGTTCACCAATCTAGTGAACAAATTATCATTTAAACTTGCCATAGTCAAAGTCGTGCTCAATTTAATTTATAAACCAACACTAACAATAAACTCACTACTGATATGGCCGCAAAAGCACAAATTAAAAAAATCGCACGCAATCCCGAAGCTGATCGCAAAAACTTAGATCTAGCATTTTCGGGCATCAATAAGCAATTCGGCATTGGCGCGATTATGCGACTGGGCGATGCGACAAAAATGGAGATTGATGTTATTTCCACTGGTTCGATCGCCATTGACCTGGCCACAGGGATTGGCGGTCTCCCCCGTGGACGTGTCTGCGAAATCTATGGGCCGGAGAGCTCTGGTAAGACGACATTTTGCTTGAGCATCATCGCACAAGCCCAGAAGCAAGGCGGCAACGCCGTGTTTATCGACGTGGAACACGCGCTTGATCCACGTTATGCAAAGGTGGTGGGTGTCGATCTTGAAAATTTAATGGTGTCGCAGCCAGAAAGTGGCGAAGACGCACTAAATATTACTGAAACCCTGATTCGTTCGGGTGCGGTCGATATTATCGTGGTCGATTCGGTCGCCGCCCTAGTTTCGAAACACGAGCTGGATGGTCAGATGGGAGACGCGACCGTCGGCCTTCAAGCACGTATGATGAGTCAAGCGATGCGCCGTCTTACCGCGTGTATCAGCAAATCACAATGTGTGGTTCTCTTCACCAATCAGATTCGCGAAAAAATTGGCGTGATGTTTGGAAGTCCCGAAACCCAACCTGGTGGCCGTGCGCTAAAGTTCTTCTCCTCGGTACGTATGGACATTCGTCGAATCGGTCAGATTAAGGAATCGTCGGGCAAGGTGGTCGGCAACCGGACGCGTATTAAGATGGTCAAAAATAAGGTCGCTCCCCCATTCACGGAGACCGAATTCGATATCATGTACAACGAAGGCATTTCGCACTCGGGCTCTTTAGTTGATTTAGGTGTCGAGCATAAGATGTTGGAGAAGAAGGGCTCATGGATTTCATATAAAGGCGAGATGATTGGCCAAGGTCGTGAAGCTGCGAAGCAACACATCAAAGATAATCCTGAACTAGCTGCGGAGTTGACAGAATTGATCATGTCCAAAGTCCACGTTCGTGGCGGTGAGTCACTAACTGGTGAAGCGGCGCAGCCGGAGTAGAACCGCAGGTGCTAACTGATAGTCCGGTTTCGTATAAGTCATATCCTGTCAGAATGGTGCGTGTAATCTAGCTAAGGATATCGAGTTGCAGCACCCTCCTCTTCTACCTGGGTTGGAGGTCGCACATGGGGTTCAACGTGCCGTGGTTGGCTGTTGAATGTCTTGCTTACGCCTATCGTCATAGTACTCAATTGGACCGAAACTTAGAATTAGGTAAGTTCATTTTAGGATCAGCTATATTGAGTATTTTCAGTGCGCGCGTATGCTACACTATCATGTGCTGTTTATGTAAATTTACCGGTTTTCTCAATTTAAGCGTTTTCTGTGTAGTCGGGCTTTTAAGTACATCGCCACTGTTAGCGCGGTTTGACAAAGACTTTAGCACATGGCAGGCGCTTAGCGTTACATTTTACGAAGATGACGCCTGGCGCTTAAAGGCTGCAGCTCAGACACGCTGGTATGATGATAGCAGCTTCTTGGCGACATGGTTTGTGAATCCTATCATTGAATATAAGTGTCATCCAAACTTAGATATAGGCGGCACTTACCTATTAGAGGATGTGCGTGCGCAAGCTGGGCATGATTTTACACGAGTGCACATATTTCGCCTGTATCTCTCCCCTCACTGGAAAATAGACGATCGCATCAGTTTATCGATGCGTCATCTACTCGCACTGCGGGCGATTGAGTCCAGAGACAATCAATGGGTCAGTCGCCATCGTGTTAGTTGCAGTTATAAGGTGGCCGATATGGGTGTATTGACTGCTGTCGGGTTGGATGCCGAAGTGTTCTATAATTATAGCACGGATCGCTTAATTGAAAATCGTTTCAAGCCATTGAAGCTATCTTTCAGTATTAACAGGCAAACTAAGTTTGAACTATTTTATATGTTTCAATCCAAGCGGTTTGGCTCTGATCAAAATTGGCAAAATGCACACGTGCTTGGTCAGTCACTCAGCTACAAATTTTAGATCCAGCAGGATTCTTTTTGGTGGCAGTTATTTCTAATCCGCTAAATGAATCTATAAATACCGTAAGTGACTGTTTTATAATGCTTAACAGTGATTTATAGGTCTGCCTGCAACGTCTTTCATTGTATTCAAATCGTGATCTAAAAAAATATCAGCGAATGTCAGTATTCATCGGCGACGAAGGGTGTATTTTTATGATTTTAAGGCGTCAGGGGCGGGTCTATTTTTCACTCTACGCGCCCTACTTCAGATGGGCGCTCATTTATCGTTAAATAGAGCGCTTTAGATGTGTACTTGACGCCACGGCATATGTGACGAACTTTGCGGCACTATGCCCGCCACTGATACAATAGTTGCTCTTTCAACTCCGGCTGGCGAATCAGCCATCGCGGTGATTCGCTTGAGTGGTCCCGCTTGTGCGGAACTCTCGGCTCAAATTCTCGGTCGTGAGCAAGCACTGCCGCCACGCTACGCTCATTTCGGCACTTACAAGGATGTCGTTGGTTCGATCATCGATGACTGTGTCTTTACTTATTTCGAGTTGGGTAAGTCTTTTACTGGTGAAGCGATGCTTGAAATTGCACCACATGGGAACCCGTTGATCGTTCAAAAGATCATGGCAGATCTATTTACACGTGGTTGCCGACCCGCGGAGCCGGGTGAGTTTACCCGCACCGCCTTCCTAAATGGCAAGATGGATTTGAGTCAGGCCGAGGCAGTCTCAGATCTGATTCGAGCGCGCTCGGATCGTAGTATCGAGGTGGCGCAGCGCCAGTTGCATGGTTCAGTTGGGCGTAAAATGAGCGAGTTGACGGATCGTCTATTGAGCGTAATGGCACACCTCGAAGCATACATTGATTTCCCGGAAGAAGATTTGCCTAGCGAGGATCAGGAAGGGCCTGCTTCAGAGCTGCGCAAATTGATCATTGAGGTATCGGAACTAATTGACACGCAACGCTATACGGCATTATTGCATGAAGGCGTTAAGACCCTAATTATTGGTGAGCCGAATGTGGGTAAGAGTAGCTTGATCAATGCGCTAACTGGATCGGATAGGTCCATTGTCAGCGAGATTTCCGGGACGACACGTGACTATATCTCGGCGTTTTTGATGCTTGGGCCGTGGCGTATTGAGATTTTGGATACAGCTGGCCTGCATGAGGCCGGCGATGCGATTGAGCAAATTGGCATCAACCATACGATTGAACAGGCCGAAACGGCAGATTTCTTTTTGTTGGTGTTGGATGCGGCGTTGCCCTCCCCTGCCCTGCCTGAATCTCTGTTGGCTCGTATGACGCCTAAGAATACTATTGTGGTTGAAAACAAAATTGATTTGCCAAATGCCTCCGATCATCACGAGTTCATGGCCGAATTTAAGCATGCGCGAATCTCGCTGCAAGCGCATGTTGGACTGCAGGCGTTTCGGGAGCTGTGGACGCATTCGATCGAGTCTGCAGTGCAGCAGCCGAATGCGACCGATGGTGTGGTCGTCAATGCGCGGCATGCCAGTGCCCTCGGCGAAGCGTGTGATTCGTTGGAGTTAGCCGCGCAGAAGATGAAGGATGGAGATTTGTCGGAGTTGATTGCGTCGGATCTGCGTGCTGCGGTCGAGTCCATTGGCAAGGTTGTCGGCAAGGTCGATAACGAGCGTATGCTCGATAGCCTGTTTAAACAGTTTTGTATCGGAAAATGAGTGGTGGATTAAAATTCGGGCCAAATCAGCCCTACGATGTGATTGTCTGCGGCGCAGGCCATGCGGGCTGTGAAGCCGCCCTTGCTGCTGCGCGTCTCGGTGCCGATGTCTTGATGCTGACTGGCAATTTGGATACGGTTGCTCAAATGAGCTGCAATCCAGCGATTGGTGGGCAGGCTAAGGGTCACATGGTTCGTGAGATCGATGCCCTAGGTGGTGAGATGGCGATCAATGCGGATACTACGGCGATTCAGTTTCGTTTGTTGAATGCCTCGAAGGGTCCTGCGGTGCAGGCGCCGCGGGCGCAGTGCGATAAGAAGGCGTATCAGTACCGGATGAAGCACGTGCTTGAGTTGCAGGCCAACCTCGACCTGTTTCAGGCGATGGTGCAGGGGCTGATCTATAAGGATGGGCGAGTGGTGGGAGTGCGAACCAACCTCGATGTTGATTTTTATGCTAAAACGGTGGTCGTCACTACGGGTACGTTTTTGCGCGGCTTGATGCACGTGGGCAAGAATACCAACAAGGGCGGACGGATGGGGGATGTCTCGGCGGAAGGGCTGTCTGGATCTTTTTTAGAAGCGGGCATCGAGCTCGAGCGCCTAAAAACTGGCACGCCGGCACGTATTTTGGGTAGCAGCATCGATTTTAGCCAACTCGAAGAGCAGCAGGGCGATCCTGAGCCGACCTTGTTTGCTTTTTACGATACCCGCGGAGTGAATAATGTGTTCCACGTGGAACAATCCGAGCAGGGCGCCCGTGAATCGGAGCATGAATTGTTCCATGTGGAACATCCGGGCCAACGCAAGTTGGGGTGGTTGCCAGGTAAAGACCAAGTGTCTTGCTGGATGACTTACACCGGGGCGGAAACGCGGCAAGTGGTGACGGATAATCTGCACTTGTCGCCGATGTATTCGGGGCAGATCGAGGGCACCGGCCCGCGCTACTGCCCAAGTATT
>Ga0208660_1000372_pt1 | contig 17955 bp, 11 predicted proteins | sample DEB08_DNA_13_FD_184527 | JGI IMG/M metagenome (GOLD analysis project Ga0208660, IMG submission 184527) | Aqueous microbial communities from the Delaware River and Bay under freshwater to marine salinity gradient to study organic matter... | ecosystem: Environmental > Aquatic > Marine > Coastal ... | reverse complement strand
CAAATATGGTATCATTAGGTTCTTTAGAGGCAAATGATTAATGGATAAAGTAAATGAGTTTCAAATTGTAGAAGACTTGGAGAACAAGGTAGTGGACTGGGGGTACAGCAAAGGTATACTTACCAGCGCAGCACCAGATACTTTCCGTAGGATTAAACAACTTATTAAAACGGAAGAAGAGGTCATCGAGTTAGCTGATGCTATCCATGGTGACGATAGAACGGAGGCAATAGATGCCATTGGTGACATACTTGTTACTCTTATCATGCAGACACGTATGTGGAATACTAATTTATACGAGTGCCTCGATGAAGCTTTCGAGGTTATCAGTAAACGAACTGGACGAATGGTTGACGGCATATTCGTTAAGGATGAATAACAATGACTAACATGAAGAAAGAATCGTACAACATTATGAGGCACGAAGGGATAGATGATATGGAGTATGTAGAGGAGCTAGGTCTTAACCCTGCCCTTGCGTACACACCAGCTATCAACGAAGCTATCATTGAGCATGTCTCTGCTGAGAACTACGCAGGCTATATAGCCAAGGGGGTTGATCATGATAAAGCAAATGAAATGGCTAATGCTCTAGCTAAGAAAGCAAGGGCTACAGTCAGCCATGCTAACCCTATCCTAAAGGATAAAGGTTATTAAAAAAGGGCCCCAATTAAGGGGCCCAAAGTACTACTATATGGGAGCCCTAACGGGCTCCTTTTTTTTATTGTAATGTTGTTTTAAACTTAGGATCATCCATAGCAAACTGATAGATACCTCTTGCCTTACCTTCTCCGCTAGCTGCGGAAACGTACTGGTAGTGTGCATCTTTCATATGCTTAGCTACTCCCCTTCTCCTTTCAGCAGAATCTCTATCAAGCCTTGCAAGATCCTTTACAACTGAACCAAACTTCCACTTCATTAAGAAAGACATAGCCTCTGCTAAGGTAGCATAGTTTCTGTAAGGGTTAGGTGTCTCTATCTTAAGACCTTTGTACTGATGTGGCGTTAACCTAGCAGCTAAACGTTCAGCTTCTTCCTTAAGTGGCCCGGCAACATCTAAGTAATTAAGTTGATTCCTAACAAACTCAACAGTGTTGTTGTGTTCATCTTCCATTATCAACTCTTTACCTGCCTGTTCCCCTCGTCTTTTAAACTCCTTAAAGCCATGGTGGATGTTACCTGTAACTACATCCTTGATATCCTTAAGAACAGTAGAGTTATTAGTTTGATCAAACCAATCATCATTTAACATCTGTTCTACAATATCACCTTGACTTAAGTCTGTAACAACAGCGTCATAGATAGGAGATAGCCAAGGCATATTATTACCTTGTGTAAGCTTAGTCCAGTTCTTACCAGATGCCAACATAATCATGTTCATTGCATCAAAAGACTGAGCAAGTGTAGCTAAGGAAGATCCCCTTGCTTTACCACCTAAGATACCACCCTTTGCAGCATAAGGGGTTAGCTGTGGGTTAGCAGAAGTAGTTTGAATCCTTTGATCAACTGACTTAAGCTGTTTCCTTAGTGCATCAGCTCTGACTAAGTTACCTTCAGCTTCAGCTCTTGAAATACTATCTTGTATTCCTTTGTTTACCTTACGATTACCTGCTATAGTTTTACTGTCAAGCCTCTTACCATTTTCAAATGGAGTTATCATACCCCTCTTGAAACTCTCAGTGTCGTATACTTTCTCCATACCACCTAACGTAGTCTTACCGCCACTTGGGCTTGGGAAAGTAACTATTCTGTTAAACATAGTAGACGCATCAACAGAATCCTTAAGCAAAGCAGCAAACTCTACAAGCTCAGGCCCTAAGGTAGCTTCAACTGCAACACCCCTTATATCGTTTAGTAACATAGCAGCGTTGTTAAGCCCACCGGGGAATGACTCAGCCGCTTGCTTAAGAGTAGGATCACTAAGTAAAGTATCCCAGACAGAACCTATTAAGTTATCCATCTCTTGACCATAAGCAAAAGTCATTAAAGGTTTCTTAAGGAAGTCTGCCTTGTTCTTTAAAGACAACTGAAATAGTTCTCTTACATTATCTAACATAGTTTCGTCATAGCTGTACTTATCCATGAACGCTTTGTCAGTAAGCATGTAACCACTGAACTCACTGTCAAGTAAAGTCTCTAAGTTATTACTGAGGGTCTTTCTTATATCACCTTCGTAAGCTTCAAAGCCTTCTATGTCAGAATAAGCTGCAAGTATCTTACTAGCATTCTCAGCACGGAACAAACCAACCCGATACAACTTCTCTTTAAGGCCTAGTATGCTGAACATAGTAGCTAATCCATTAGAGATGCCATCGATTTCCATATAGTTAACAGCAGATCTAAAAGACTTACCTGCTTTCATAGCTGCATCATAGTTAGCTATATCAATAACAGCATCTATCATTTGTATAGCATGCTTGTGTGCTTTCTTGTTATTAGACAAACCTTGTATGAAGTCTACAACCTCAGGGTCAGAAGATAAAGCTGCTGGTACTCTAGTAGGTAGCTTGTCTACACCTGAAATACCATTACTGTTTACCATAATCTGAGACAAAGCTAATCGTGCTGGCTTGTCATCGTAAGCCTGAAGGGCCTCGTTGATCTTCTTGCCAATTCTAACTAGTCTCTTATGGGCCTCAGACTGTGTACGTATGTTACCCGCAGCTTGATCTATAGCATCAGCCCTTACAAGACCACCTCCGTCATAGAACAAAGCAGACATAGTAGCCAACCAGTTACTCTCTTCTCTGCTACGGCTGTTAGGGATGACCTCGATCATCTTACCACTGCCAATAATATTACGAACAAGATGGTTGTTAACTGGTGATAGCGAAGAGTGTGGTGTTATCCTTTGAGTAACTCTTTGTTTAAAGTATGTAAAGTAAAAAGGTTTATTGTCATACACAGATAAGCTCGTAAGAACCTCAAGGGCTTTGTTAGCATGCATGTAATACTGTTGCTGTTGGAACTCTGGAGTTCTAAACTTAGCTTCTTGCAACTTAGATATCTCTATATCTTGCTGTAGTTTCTCTATTAAAAACACAGTACGATAATAAGCAGGACTCGAAGGTTGAACAAGCAGAGCTTTATCTAGCTTAGCCTGAAGTACAAGACCCCTAGCATTTTCATTTTCTGCTATCTTTGCAATAGAAGCTTTCCTTTCATCACCTATGTCAAACATATCAAGCAAAGGGTTACTATTAGCACCCATAGCGGCCTGACCCATAGCAGCAGAGCCTAACAAGATTGCGATCTTAGATCGTCTCGGTTCAAAGTAATTAGGTACTTGACTGTAACTAAATATAGCATCATCGGCGCTAACAGACTTAGGGTTAGGTATAGATCCTGTGCTAGACCTAGTATAAGTAGATCCCTCATACATAGGTTGACCTGTAGCAGGGGGAGATAGAAGTGGCTTCATCCTCGGATTAAAAGGTTTATACTTCCTAACATCTCTTGACAGTATTTGAAATCCTAGCTTAGTCAAAGACAAAGTAGGTGGTAAAATATTACCAGCTTCATCAATACCGCCCGGAGAATGAGTAACTATATCCGGGAAACTCATTTGATAATCAGCAAGGAAAATCTTACCAATCATTTCAAAAGCCTCAGGTGTTAGGTTCTGGTAGTCAGCTACGTAAGAATCTGTTTCCAAACCTTCCATCTCAGACTTAGCCCTACGAAAATCCTTAAAGATAGCCTCACCCACACCTCTAATCGATGTGTCAAACTTAGAATCTCCGGCTTGATAACCTTGCAACTCATCTATGTCTGCTTGAGCAGCAGCACTTAGAGGTGAACCATCGTCATTGTTAGCTTGAGACATGCTTAGAAGCCAAGGCTCTATCACTGCCATTTGTATTAGGTCAAACCGTGGGTCTACTTTAGCTGTCCTTGCGTAAGATATTTCCTCGAAGTCTGCCTCACCATCTACATAAGCCTGAGCTGTATCACGTTCGAACTTAGCATCTAGCTTACCAACCCCAAGGATCTTAGGGTGCATCAATAAGTTAGACATACTTAGCTTTAAGTCAGGATTGTCCTTGAAAACATTAGGGGCTACATCATCCTGAGTCTGCATCTGTTCGATAGCCTCAGCAGTAACTTCCTCATCAGGGTTAAGCTTGAGGGTATCCTTAATGCTTAGACCAATAACATCCCTGTTCTGAGAGTCCCTTGTTTTAAACCTAACTCTTTCTGTAAGCTCATGCCCTAAGACATTTGCTGCATTAGAGAAGCTAGTGGCGATACCCATTCTTTCTAATGGGCCGGGGACTCTTTCCTGTTCCCGTTGTTGAACCTCAAGGGGTGTCTCAGCTTGATCAACAAAGACATTGCTGCCTTCCTCAACCACAGAGCCAACACCCTGAGAGCCTACGTCAGCTTGCGCAGGTAGTACAGTGGCTTCTGCCAGACCTAAGTCTGAAACAGGAGTCTCTAGTTGAGACCCCTCAGCAACCATATCAGTTTCATCTATGATACCAAGTTGTATCAAGTCTTCTCGGGTATACTCACCTTCGCCTTGTACTCCTTGAGGCCCTTCCAATGGGCCGAACTGTTCCTCTATTCCTTGAAGAGCCTCGTTACCACCTTGAGCTTGTTGAGAAAGCTCTTCCTGTAACCTGAGAAGCGACTCTTGTTTACTTGCTTCTGTTTCAGCAGCCGTAGGTTGAGCACCTATCACTGCGTTAGCTGACGTAATCGCCATTGTTTATTCTCCTGTTATCCAACCATTATCTACAGCGGTATCATACATCCGATGCTTTAAGAAAGAGAAGGGTGTTAACCCAACACTAGATTTAAGTGTCTTTCTTGCGTCATCTTCTAAGATACCCTGTCCAAAGCCGTATACGTTTTTAACTATATTAGATGCAGGGGCTTCTCCTGACACAATGTTCCACATAGAACCAAGTGCACTATCACTTCTGTTTTCATAGAGAGGGAACAGTAGATCACTGCTAATGATTCTTTCAGTGGTGCCCAACAGACCTGTAGAATACAGGGCTCTTAGGTATTTCTCTTCATCACTTAAGTAAGGTGATCCTTCTCCAAACTTAATAAGGTCTTTCAAATGTTGTGAAGCATAGCCTAGCATAAGCATAGTTATGATTGATGCAAAGGCAGAGTACTTCATTCCGGGGGTAGCATTCTTAACTGTATCCCACAAAGCTGGTATATGATTAGCAGTAAACTGGGATATGAAACCCTGAAACTGAGTAAACAAAGCTAGGTGTGGATCACTGTAGAACAAAGGTCTTCCCATAGCTGTAGGCATAGGCACTGAGGCGTTGACATAGCTTATGAAACCATTGTCAAACTGTCTCTCCCACTCAACCTGTAGCTCAGCTTGTTGCTGTTTAAAGAAGGCTAGCTCCCTTGGCCCTAAAGACTCTATGTCAACCTGTTTATTTTCTAACAGTCTACTAGAAAGATTAAGCATCTTATCTACAGGGATACCCATGTACTCTAACATCTTACGAGCTTCCGCTGCTTCGTTAGTAATTGTACCTTGGCTGTTGTGAAGTACATCTAAGTTCTCAATCAAGAAGTCATTGTACATAGATGAACGTATGCTTCTTGTTAAGTTAGTTATACCTTGGAGACCAATGATCTTAAAGAAGGAGTCCATTATAGCCTGAGTCATCTGATTAGTTTCAGATACACCAACTAGAACAGCAGCACCAGTCTTCTGGGATAAGAATCCACCACGACTTAAGTTACCTCTAGGATCATCTATACCCACAAACCGTGGGTCAGCAGACTTCCTATCACTACGAGACTTAATCTGAGTATCAAAGTTACTACGTGTAGGGGTTACTCCTGTAATCCTACCTACTTCTGCAAAGTACTCAAACATTTCTCTACCTAACAGTAGACCAAAAGACCCTACGTTCTTATGTAGATTCTGTAGTGAACTTCCTTTTACTGTAAGTGCCAACTCTACGGTAGAAGAGATAGCAGCCAACGGTAACATAGTTAGTACACCAGTCAGTGTTAAGAACTTCTGGGCACCACGAACAGCATCGCTTTGGATACGCTTGTAGTTACCAGAGTCAGCGTTAATAAGGTCACTTAGCGCAAGGGTAAGATCTTCTACTGTTTCACGAGCGTTAAGCTCAGCAGGTGATCCAACCTCAGCATCCCCTCGGATCTCATTGTATACATCATTAAGCATAGATGTAACTAGCATATTGTTCTTACCAAGAAACTTAGTAGTAGTCATATACCTAGCAGAGGACTTCATAGAATACTCAAGATTATTAAAGATGTCTTGCTCTAAGAACTTGTCAAAGGCAGGGGTATCTGAAATGTCTAACGATCTTCTCTTATGGCCCTTAGGGTACAGACCACCACGAGTTAAATCGAATGCTTCGTCTAAAGTATTTATCTCTGGGTTATCAATGATAGCATCAGTTACTGAGACAGCATCATCCCTGTCCATACGCTTATGTCTTACAAGCAAGTTAACAAACTCATCCTTATCCTTAGCTATGACTTCCTTTAGGAACCCTTTGCTTCTAAAGATGTGATCCTGAAGAGCACCAAGTATGTTAGGGTTACCTGCTTGCTTCTGTCTACCAACTATATCAGTGTACATAGTGTTATCCACAGTGTACAACTCACTGATTAACATCTTAAGAGAGTCAGAGTTCTCAGTAAAGTTTGGGTTAGATAAATTATCCCAATCAATAGCAGCAATAACTTGATCGCCAGTCATCCACTCTTCGTTAGTACGCTTAGATCCGTCCTTGTTAACCCTAGTTATAGGGGCAATGTGTTCTAAGTAGAAAGAGTTAACCAAAGCTGATACTTCTGTCTTCCGTGCACCATACCTGCTAGCCTTAACCTTAAAAGATGCAAGGACTTCTTGCATAGGTCTTAGCTTATTCTCAAAGTTAATGTAGTTAATTACTTTATCAGTATGAAAGTCAACACCACCATGTGTCTTGTTCTTCCTACCGCCAAACATATCGTATATAACACGAGCAGTCTTGCTTTGATTGAGTAATTCAGTGTTCATCCTAGTATCTAGTGCTGTACGTAGCAGAGCCATAGGATTAGTCAGTGCATCCTTTAGGGATTCACGGGTAGTCTTAGCATCTTTACGTCCTTGAGCAGACTCTGTCCTACGTTGACCAGCATCAGGGTCATCTCTTAGTCTTTGAGCTCTAGACTTTGCTCTAGCTTTATCAGGTGCACTTGCACCCTCGTCTACATTACCATTAGCAGAGTCCCAAGCATTCTGCATGACCTCATCTAAGTCAGGAACTTCGTCTACGTTATTCTTAGTCTTGTTCTCTGCTCTAGCTTCAGCTTTGTAACCTACAGTAGCGTCATCAAACCTACCATCGTAGTCAGACTTAGAGATACCAGCGTCATACCATTGACCTGCTTTAAAAACAGTAGTAGGTACAGAGAAAGCACCACCTAATGTACCACCAGCAACTAAAGCACTGGCTAATCGGCTCTCTAACTCTTCGTAATCCCAAGTTTTCTCAGAACCAATGACAGCAGCAGTGTACTGAGTAAGTTCCTGCAGCATCTCAGTGCTTCCTTCAAAGGCTGCACCAGCGGTAAGTCTCTTTGTAAGCTCTTTTAGTATGTGACCTTTAGCATATTGCTTAGATGCAAACTCTCCAGCATCTTTAGCATAACTAGCTAGCTCTCGTTTAGTTAAACGTGTCAATACTTCTTCAGCTTGAGCCTTACTTAAGCCTACAGTAGCAGCATTACCTGCCTCTTTGCCTAAAGTAGCAGCAGCTCGTGCCAACGGATCACCAGTAGCGTTCATAAGGGCATCAATAGCTACCTGCTTAGACTCACCAGTTAAGAAATGCTGGCTGTTAAAGCCCCCTAAAGCTCCCCTAAGGCCTAAACGATCCAGAGAGGCTGCGATAGCACCACCAACTACAGCTACGCCATAGTTCTTATCCTGTATGTTACCGGGCATCTCATCAAGTATAAGACCAGAGTACATAGCAACAGGGATAGTAAGGCTAGCTCCGAAAGTTAAAGGTGCAGTAACCATAGAAGCCATAGTGACTCCCATGAAGGGTATAGACATCACAAGGTTAGACCCTATGAACTCTCCTACTTCACCAATAGAGCCCCAGTTTACATCCTTATAGTCTAAGCGTACCTTAGCCTGACCTTCCATCTCAGTTTTACTCTGCTCTACTTGACCAGTAAGCCACGCTCTAGTGTCTGTAGCTCCAACTACATCTGCCAGTGCAGCACCAACCATCTTAAAAGAGTTACCTACCATAGTCAGGGATGAATCCCAAGTGTCAGACAGTGGTGTTTTAGATCGGTTGTCTAGTGTTGCGTTGGTGTTTCTAATTAAAACATCAGAGAATATCTCAGGAAATGCTGAGTACTCTTGCTCGTTAAGAGCCTGTAGTTTTGCAATAGGCACACCATTAGTAGGAGACAAGCCTGCTACTTTAATTAGTTCAGCAGCAAACTCGTAGTCTGTCTTAGGTACAATGTCTTTTCTTAGGGCCCTTAGGCCATCACCGTACAACGACCTTGAGTAGCTATCGTCACTAAGGGTTTCCCGTGAGTCACCTATGAAGGTAGGCCTAGCGATACCACCAGAGATTAGGAAGTCTGTGAAAGACCTACCGTCCTCGTCTACTAGATCACCAATAGCTCGACCGTATCTATCTTTTTCCTTAGATGCTTTTACAGTAGTGTATCCATACTTGTTAGCAAGAGCAGACACCATGTCTTTGCTTACTTGCCCAGCACCCTCACCGACTACGTAACCTTTCTCTTTAAGAACCTTAGAGGTTTCAGCTAAGTCAATGTCCCGTAGTCTTACACGATCTCCAGTTGCAGAGTCCTTAATGGTATCTCCATCAATGAAAGACCATCCTGAGTTTCCGATACTATAATCGAATGTTCCGGTTGTAGCCTCAGGTACTACTTCCGTCTTTGATGGGTCAGTCAAAAAACTTTGACCGGCGTAGGAGCCAACAGCGTTAGCTACTCTCTTCATTCTTTTGTGGACACCTGTTCCTTCTTTTATAGACTTTTCGTAGTCATCATTACGCAGAAACTCTTGAGAAGCTTCCTCGTAATTACCTTCGTTCATAAAGCCTACAAACTTAGGGGAATTACCAAGGTCACCTCTGTACTCAGCTTGAATGATCTCAGCCTTAAGGTCTTCTGGTAAATTATCTAGTGTTGGTATACGATTACGTGCTCTCTCAACGTGATGTTGGAATGCAGCATCAAAACCTTTCTCTATCCACTCACCTGTTTGACCTACGCCTTGAGTTGTCACACCCTTAGTATCAAGGTATGGGGTAGCTCGGTACCCTTCTTCTGCAACTACTCTTTGCTCAGCGTAGGTTAAAGGTCTTCCAAGGTTCTCGGAGACTTTAGTTATTGCATCTGCTCCGTGGTAGACATCCTTGTCCGCCGTGTTACTTTGTGGGAGAGTAGGGTCGGTATCAGGTTCATTTAAGAGACCCAGAGCACTCAACTCTTCTTCTGTATATTCAATTTTATTGTCGCTCATATCCGACCTTTCTCCTATTTTTTAGTAAGTAGTGCCTTTGCATATTTTAGACTTGTGACTACACTATCAGCTACTTTTGAAGGGGAACCAGCTAAGTATCGTGGTTCAGATTTACTCTTAGTAAACATACTGTTTACCCAAAGAAGAGCAGGTGATAGCTGTTCTGCTTTGTTATCTGATGAAGCCTCAGATCTAGATTCCCAATGCTCCTTAATGCCATCAGGCCCTGTTAACATTGCGTTCTTATAAGCCATATGTAAATGTTTGTATACATTACCATTGGTAAAATCAGACTGAGCTAATCCATTCTCTTTTAGTTTAGAGTTAAGTACAGAGTTAAAAGTCTTAGCATTAGTCCTAACCTTAGCCCAAGCGTTCTGACCAATCTCTTCATTAGGTTTACCTGTGACTTGAAAGAACGAAGAAGGTATACCTTTATCAGTGATATCATACTTAAGCTTTTGGAAGTCAAGGAAAGATGCAATATCTTTATTGTTCTTAGCTCCACCTCTAGCTACAGTATTAATCCAATCTTCCATACCCTTAGTAATCATAGACTGAACAACTAATTCATCTGTTGCGAAGTCAGTGTTAGCTGGAAAACCGTTTACAAAAGAAGAAACAGCTTGAACAATACTACTACGTTCAGTAGAGTTAGTTAACTGCCCTACTAAGAATTGTCTTTTGTCTGCTTTCATATCAGGGTCAGCTTCCAATTGAGCTGCTATACCTTTAACAGCATTCTCAGCAGTTGTTTGAGCTTCTACAACTAGTCTTTGAATAGCACCATCTTGAGTCTCACCATCAAAAGAAAAAGCATTACTGCCAATAAGAGCAGACATTGGAACACTGCCGCCCGGTTTTAGATCAGGATCTATGCTTAGAAACGGAGCAACATTTGAAGGGAAGAAACGACTATTATCTTTAGACTTAACACCCTTCACTTCTTGCCTTGTACTGTTGTCAAACAGGGTAACGCCACTACCAAAATCTGGAGAGAGATCATCAGCTAACTTAGCAGAAGCTGTAGCTTTTAATTTACCTGAAGCAATTGCTTGATCAGAGTCAGCTTTAGCTTTAGCAGCTTGTACCTTCCACTCGTTCTCAAGGACTGCAGCACCAAAGGATACACCGTCCCCACCTAGTACCTTAGAGGCTGTGTAAGCAAACAAAGCTTTACGCAAAGCAGGATCTTCATACCCTTGCTTAGCGATATCCTTAACGCTGTCCCAAAGTTTACCAAAGAAAGTTGGATCTTCCTCTGCTTCCTTTAATGGAACCTTAGGTATATCAGACTCTGCAAGTTTTTTATCTACTTCTTCAGCTACAACAGTTGGCAATGTGACTTCAGGCTCAGGATCAACTTTAGGTTCAACAGCAGTAGTAGTTCCAGCTCCAGCCTTAGGTATTAGCACTGCTGCAGTTGGATCAACCGGTACTTCAGTGGTTTCTATTCCTTTCGCAAGTACAACTTCTTGACCCGGAAGTACAGGTATCTCTGATTCAGATTGCGTACTAAGGTCAGCAGGGCCTCGCCCTATACCTAGCCTGTCCTTTTCGTTTTTACTAAATCTACCAAAAGATCCATCAGGAATACCAGTTGCCTCTTTCCCGGTAGCACCTTGATAAAACCTAGTAACCGGATCAGCTATACCTTCAGCAAAATTAACAGCAACATCACCCGCAGTTGCTACTCCGCCCTTTAGAGCACTGGCTGTCTGAGCTGCGGATTCCCCTAAATCTTCAGCAGAGTCAATATTATTAGAAAATCCTGCAGATGCTAGTGCTTTATCGAGGAAAGAAGGCCCTTTTTTAGGGGAGTCTTTAACATCAGGAATTGTAATAGGCATAGGTGGGATAGGGGTTGCCTTAGTAGGATCAAAGTTCTCTTCAAAAATCTTTTGATCCTCAGGGATTAAATTACCATCTGCCCCGTATCTAAGAGGAGATGGGATAGGGGTTGCCTTAGCAGGATCAAAGTTCTCTTCAAAAATCTTTTGATCCTTAGGTATTAAATTACCATCTGCCCCGTATCTAAGAGGAGGTACAGTATTAGCACCTGATTGAATGGCATCCCCTAATCCCGGAATAACTCCTCTTTTCTTAACCTCATCATCATCATCACTTATCATATCTTTAATAAATTTAAATATTGCATTTGTATCATTAGCCATTATACTTATCCTTTATTCTATGACATTCTACGTAAGTGAGAACGTTTCTTTTGCATGTTCATAGCAGCTCTCTGATACATACTAGGTGCTTGTTGAGGGGCACCGGCAATACTAGCATTATAATTTGTCTGTTTAGCTTGGAGTTCTTTAGGTGTTAATGCTTCTACTCCTGCACCTAGGGCTTGTGGGGCCATAGACATTAAGAATTGTTTCCTAGCTTCTTTTTTTGCTAGCTCTGCTGCTGCTAGCTCTGCTGCTGCAGTTCCTGCTGTATTTGTACCGGCTGCAGTAACCGAACCAGACCCTAAGGCTCCACCATAACCAGCAGTTACTCCGTTTAAGGCTCCAGTTGCACCTACAGTGACCGCTGGGGCTGCTGCAGTGACCGCTGGGGCTGCTGCTGCACCCATTGTGCCTACACTTGTAACTATAGGGGCTGCTGTTGCGGCTACAGGAGCTGCTACTGCTGTTGCAGGTGCCAGTACCCCAGCCGCCGCAGGGCCTAGTAGTCCAAGGCCTAAGCCCATAAGAGCACCTTTCTTTCTATCTTTCTTATTAGCTAAAGCGCCTAAGGCTGCCCCACCTAATGCCATTGCAATTGGTAACATTATTTACCGCCTCCCTTAGTAGTTGTTATGTCTCCGAAGTTGATACCACCTAGCATACTAGATGCATCTCGAAGTACTTGACGATCAGCGTCTTCCTCAAACCCGAACCTATCCATGGCCGCATCAATGTCCGCTTGAGCATACCCTTCTCTACCAGCTCCAACATCCTGAAGGATCTGAGAGGGAGTAAGTGCGCCTTCTTGCAAAGAACCTAACTGCTGTAACATACCAAGTTGATTCTCTCTGTTTTGACCAACGATACCCTGAAGAGCTTTAGTCCTAGTGTCACCCATTTCTGACATATAATCTCTAGCAGCACCTTGAGCTAGTATGTCAGCTCGGTCTCCACCAAACGCACCTTGCTGAACTGCTGATGAAGATAAACCGGGAAGTGTCTGCTCATTGAACTCACGAGTAAGTGGGTTAGTTATAGCTGTTAAGTATTCTTCAGTGCCGGGATCTTTTAAAGGATCATAAGCCATAGCATCCTGAAACCTTTGAGCAGCCGAAGCACTCAAGTCTCCAGCTACACCAGCAGCACCCTCTTGAGCTCTAAGACCTGCTTCTGTTTGATCAGACATATCAGCCACAGTGTCACCACCGTAATACTGCTGAGGCCCTAGGTCTTCCATAGCATTTGCATAGCCTAGTTGTTGGCGTAATATTTGTTCTTGTTGATAGCTAGGTGCAGTAGTTGTTGTTTGTCTACCGCCACCACCTTTACACTGAAGCATAAAGTTGTCTACAAAACAACCTATCTCTGAGTCATACTGATCTCCAATAGAAGATCTTTTGCCTTTAAGTTTCATTTTAAGAATCCTTATTATTTGAGGGTTTACCAAGAGACTTACCAATTATAGTATATCTATCAGTGTAACCATGTTCTTTGAGAGCTTTTACCCAGCCCCTTCTACCATAGATTTGAATATCATTGCAGTTATTAATAACCGCCCAGTCTTCAATCTCTTTAACTTCAGACAGTGCACCTAGTACACCACTATCGCCTTCACCACCAAGGTAACAGATCTCACAAGTTCTTTTACTAGGGTAGTCAATAATCTGGGTAACAACAGTTGCTACAAACTTAGAATCTAAAGTTCCTATCCAAATCTGTTTGTTACCATCTATTAGATCTTGAGCTACATCAGTAACCTCTCGCTCTCCGTAACCAAACTTTAAAGCCGAAGCTATATGCTCTACCGATAGACTAGGTAGTTTGTTGAAATACTCTTGTGTCCACATGCACAGCATACGGTTCTCCGATCTTAAGGTTCAGTGGGGTATACCACATTAGAAGTGTCACAAGTGTCAGGTAAATCCCTGAGTGCTTGCCTGTAAGTAGCCCATTGGGCTTTAAGGGTATCTGTTAAGGGGCTATCAGTGACTTGAGTCCAGTCAGATTCCTTAAGCAAATAGTCTCTTGTGTTACGTACTGCTTCAAGTACAGCCTCAGTTACATTATCAACAGCGACTACTGTTTCTATTACTTGATTTAAATCTTCATTGTAAATGTAATCTATTGTTTGCCTTATGTAGTCTATAGAGTCGGTAGTCTTAACAAACTCTACCCACCCTGCAGTTCCCTCTGGCATTGTCTGGGGAGATCCCTGAGGAACTCCATTTTCAACTCTTATCTGCATTATACAATACCTATTGTTGTTCCTGACCAGTGTGCTGTTCCGGTTCTAGATTGATTAGTAGAGCTAGTCCCATTGTCTGCAAACATTTTGATTGATACTTTAAACCTAATAGCAGAAGTAGTACTAGGAGCACTACCTACAACAGGTATAGTTGTCCAAGAGTTACCACCAGCAGAGGTTTTATTTCTCATTGTTTGTATTGTGCTATAAGCACCGGGAGATCCGTTAGTTAATACAGCATAGTCTAGTTTAACATAAGCAGTGTCTGTGGCAAACGCACCATCAAACGCCATGTTGATGTGAGGTATATGAGCTTTGTTATCAGTGGCTGCAGGGCAATCTACTTCAAGAAGAAGTACATACCCCGAGCTCGTAGGCCCAAAGGTTTTACTACCACTACCCTGAAAAGCTGAGACACTGTTAAGAGATCCGTTCATGTTACCTACGGTCAGGTTCTTGATATGGGCAGCTTCCATTGTCACCACGCCATTGGTGATGTCGAATACCTGAGTTCCTGCGAGTCCAGAGCCTGATGCTGCCGGGTCAATTATCGTGAACTTATCGGCAAGAATCTTAAAGGTACCGCTGGTGCCATCGTTGTTCTGTGAGAAGCCAGTGATGTAGCCATTGGAATTTAGTGATACACCATACTTAGCTTCAAGTACTCCATCTGCGTTTGCCCTAGCAGTTGCCTCGGCTGTCACTGAGGCGGCCACATTCCCCACCGATGCCGACACTGTGTTGATGCTCTGAGAGAGAGCGTTATCAGCGTTGACAGAGATGGTGTAGTTGTTGGCAATGTTGCCGTTAGCTGTGGCGACATCAGCATTCAATTGAGTTATCAGTGCGGCAGATGCACTGTCGGCATTTGCTCTAGCTGTCGCCTCCGTGCTGATAGCTGATGTGTTCTGCCCCACGGTTGCCGACAAGCTGTTGATACTTTGAGTAAGCACATTATCAGCAGCAACTGAGATGTTGTAGTTGTTGCTGATGTTGCCATTAGCTGTCGCCAAATCAGCCGTCAGCGTTGTTATCAAAGAGGCATTTGCACTGTCAGCATTTGCTCTGGCTGTTGCCTCAGTCACCACAGCAGCAGACACAGTATCGACATTAGCCTGCACTGCTTGCCGTGCGATTGCTTCTGCACTGTCAGCATCCGCTCTGGCTGTTGCTTCGGTCACCACAGCAGCAGCGACAGTATCTACGTTAGCCTGCACTGTGGTTATGAGAGAGGCATTAGCTTGAGTAGCCGAGGCAGTAGTAGTAGCCAACGATGTCACAGATGCGCTTACATTTCCTACAGTAGAAGTAAGATCTACTATGGTCTGCTCTAAAGTAACAGCTCCAGCCTCTAAAGGGAAAACTCTAGAGGCTGTTATATTAACTGTATTGAGTTCTCTTTGAATAGCTTTAGCATCATACTTTACTGGTAACATTATCTAGACCCCCTCACTTTCCCTTTAACTACTATGTTAGAGATCTCCCAAGTATCCGTTGGATCATTAGAAGATATCCTAAGAAACAAGTAACGACCAGAAGTTCTTAAGTCATGCCCCTTGTAGTCATCAGTTGTATAGAAAGTATCGCTAGGGTTAAAGGTAGGGTCATCATCAATCTCCGATGCCCACCCTATCTCAACTTTAGGATTACCTAAGCCAGTCTTGCCTACTCTTATACTAGTTAATTCCTTGACTGCGTAAGGGTCTTCAAGATCATGAGCCTTAGTAGTAGCTACTGTAGAGTGTGAAGAGGAACCTCCATTCTCGTAGAACAAACTACCAGTAGAGTTAGCTGACATAGCATGACGAAACACTCCAGCTTCTAAGAAGGCTGAGGAGTTCTCAGTTCTTTTGCTAAAGGTATTGTTAGAATAGTTATAAGTTATCTCAGTGGTTGGTATTGTATTCTTAAAAGGAATAGACCACACAACTTCATTGTTCTCTTTGTTGTGATAAGCACAGACTTGATCGTACTCACCTTCTGCAATATTCTCAGCAATGTACTTGTTGATACCTTCAAGATCCCCTAGTCTTTCAACAGAGTTACCGTCTGTCATAAACAAACCTCTTTTAGAAAGACCGTAGTTAACTCTATCTACAGACACAACTGCCTTAGCAGATACAGCACCTACGCCAGAAGCCATAGCAGTTTCGTACCCGAAGTAGAAAGGAGCACCTATGTAGTTTAAGATAAACATCTCACTCTCAGTGTAGATAGCTTTAGCTTCCCCTAAGGGTACAATGCATCTAAGTTGAGTTGATGCTTCTCGTAAGGTAAGGCTACCAGCAGAGTTAGTAGCAGACGCAACCCAAGTATCAGGGTCATCTTCCGAGCACCATGCTACATCATAAGGATGATCAGTTGCTGCCTTATCATAGTTTATTGCTAGTAGGTGTGGGCCTGACTTGTCTACTGCACTCACTCTAATAAAAGGGCAGTCTGGCATAGTAGCCGTAGCTGTTAGTCCAGTACCTGATCCTGATGTACTTGCTTGAGTCAGTGAGGTAGTAGCTGAAAAGCCAGATCCAAAGTTTGTAACCTTGAGCCTTGCAACAGCACCACCATTAACAGCAGTAACAGTTGCTGTCAACCCAGAACCAGAGCCACCAGAGAAAGTTAAGGTATCGTTAACAGCGTGGTTGATTCCACCTGCAGTAATGTTAACTCCAGATATTTTATTAACCTGTAACTCTGCAAAGGTTTCATTACTCTTCTTAATCTTAAGTGGGCCTACACCATCTGCAGCAAATACCCAAGTTCCGAAGTTAGTGAATGACCAAGAGGCTGCTGCGATAACACCATCATCCCATGCTGAAGCTCCAGCATCCCAAATAGAATTACCAGAGTCCCAAGAGCTTGCGCCTGATGTATTAATAAGATTAAACCCAGAGCCTACTACCACTGCGGCTGCAGTAGGAGAGTCTTGTTTCCACCTGTAGATGTTAGACAAAGAACCAGCGTACACAACCTTAGTATCAAACTCTTCAGTAGCTACAAGGCCACGTATGGGTTCTGATGTTAAAGCTGAAAGCAAAGACTTACCCGGCTTTCTTCTGATTCCTGTTTCTGTAAACTGTATGCCATCGACTTCTGCCCAGAAGGGAATACTTTTATCAAATTTATTTGTTTGCCACCCCGATGTAATTAGAGGTGTTAAATCAGCCGGGAAAAAAGCTCTCGGACTTCTCGGTGAAGTTGGCATATAAGTCTCCTTGTTATGCTGTACGTTTCCACATGCTAATCACAACGTAAGGTGACACTGTGGCTAAAGTTACACTAGTTGTTCTATCTGCAGACGCATGTGCTAGAGATTCTAAATTCTCATTGTTTTCTTCGAGACCCGAACCTGTAACCAATCTACCACTTGTAGTAGGCTCTGGAAGTTTACCACTAGATTGGACAGCACCCCATCCATCTCTTGGGGTAGTTATACTTGCTGCGGCTGACTTAGCTCCACCTGTCTCTTCAAGAGTATCAAAGTCTGTATCAGCACTATTAACACCAACTAGCATCTTACCAGTACCGAAAGCTACCCATGTCCCACCAAATAGGGTATTAGGGTTTGTAGCTAACACTGATAAGTAAATAGAGCCTACAGGATAAACTTTAAGTAACCCTTGGCTTTCTAGAACCGCTGCAGTAGTAACATCTGCTGAACCATTAAAGCTTACAGAACCAGTCACATCGCCAGTCAAAGAAATAGTTCTTGATGCACCTATGACTCCACTCTCTACATGAACAGGGTTCATTAAGATCCAAGAAGACAAAGTAGCACTCCACATTAGATCTAAGTAGTGGTTAGCTCCAGCTATGTTACCAGCTACTAACGCTGCATTGCTTACGGTAACTATAGGGTTAGCTCCAGTACTGTCTACGTTTAAAGTACAAGCACCAGTGTTAGCACCAGATGCTTTAATTGTTATACGTACACCTGCCGCTTTAACTACGTTGTAGGAAAAGTCAGCAGTTAGTGCATTAACTGTACCTGCTGCTGCCGCAAAGTCTAA
>Ga0208660_1000371_pt1 | contig 17982 bp, 25 predicted proteins | sample DEB08_DNA_13_FD_184527 | JGI IMG/M metagenome (GOLD analysis project Ga0208660, IMG submission 184527) | Aqueous microbial communities from the Delaware River and Bay under freshwater to marine salinity gradient to study organic matter... | ecosystem: Environmental > Aquatic > Marine > Coastal ... | reverse complement strand
AATAAATCCAGATGGGAAACCGCTAAAGAACTAGGGTTAGAATTTGACATAGCACCCAAACTTAGTGTAGAAGATGGTATTGAGCAAGTAAGACGAATGTTACCAAAGTGTTTTTTTCATAAAAACAATTGCAATAAGTTGGTTGAAGCATTAAAATCATATTGTAAGCGGTGGGATGAAAAAAATAATTGTTTTAGGAATAAACCCCTACACAATTGGGCATCACACTTTTGCGATTCGGTAAGATATGGAGCTGTTACAGAACCCATAGAAAGATCGGATTGGAATAAGCCAATAAGAGTAGATACAAATTATATAGTTTAATATGGCAAAAAAAAATAAAGAAATATCCAATATAGAATTACAAAGTTTATTATCAAATCAAATTCAAAATGCTTTAGGTTATTTAGGAGGAGAACTTTCTGAGTCCAGAGCAAAATCATTAGAATATTATTTAGGTGATAAATTGGGTACAGAAATAGATGGTCGTAGCCAAGTAGTCAGTACAGATGTATCGGATACGATTGAAAGTTTGTTACCTAATTTATTAAGAGTATTCACAGCTTCAGATAAAGTTGTAAATTGCGAACCTATGACAGCCGAAGATATTCCTATGGCTGACCAAGCGACAGCTTATTTAAATCATGTTTTTTATAAAGAGAATGATGGCTTTCAATTATTATATAATTTTTTCAAAGATGCGTTAATTGAGAAAAATGGTTTCTTAAAAATTTATTGGGATGACTCTGAAAAAGTAGATTACGAAACTTACGAAAATTTATCAATCGTTGAGAAAGAGGCTTTGCAAGATACTAAAGATGAAATAGAAATTGTTGAAGAAGAAGTATTTGAAGATGAGTCTGCCAAAGAAGAATTTGAAAAAGTTTTAGAACAATACCAAGTTCAAGGTGTAGATACCTCTCAAGTTCAAGTTCCTAATTTTGATTTATATAATTGTAAAATTAAAAGAATTACTAAAACAGGTAGAGTAAAAGTTGAAAGCATTCCACCTGAAGAATTTTTAATTGATAGAAGTGCTAAGACAATTGAAGATGCAAATTTTGTTTCCCATAAAGTTTTAATGACAAGATCAGACTTAGTCGCTATGGGTTATTCTCAAGAAGAAGTTGATGAGTTACCAAAATCAGATTTAGATATTTACGACAATGAAGAAAATGTAAGAACAAGAGATATAGATAATTATTCAATTAATAATCCAACAGATACATCAACCGAAAAAGTTTTAGTTTATGAGTCTTATGTAAAATATGATTATGATGAAGATGGTATAGCAGAGCTTAGAAAAATTATATCGGCTGGAACAGATGGTGCTAACATATTATCAAATATGCCTTGCGATAATATTCCGTTTGTAACCATCACTCCTATTCCAATGCCACACAGATTTTATGGAAGATCAATTTCAGAATTAGTAGAAGATGTTCAGTTAATGAAATCTACAGTAATGCGTCAGTTGTTAGACAATATGTATTTAACAAATAACAACAGAGTAGCTGTTATGGATGGTATGGTTAATATGGATGATCTATTAACAACTAGACCTGGTGGAATTGTTAGAACTAAACAACCACCGAATCAAGTGATGCAACCTTTACAAGCTCAACCAATTTCACAACAAGCCTTTCCATTATTATCTTATTTAGATTCAGTTAGAGAAGCTAGAACTGGTGTTTCAAAAGAAGCTCAAGGTTTAAGTCCAGATACTTTAAATGCTAAAACAGCAACTGGTGTAAATGCACTAATGCAACAAACTCAAATGAGATCAGAATTGATTGCTAGAGTCTTTGCAGAAACAGGTGTTAAGAGTTTATTTAAAAAAATATTTGAACTGATGGTTAAGTATCAAGATAAAGAAAAAATTATAATGATGAGTAATCAATATATTCCAGTTAGACCTACTGAGTGGAAAGATAGATTTAATATTAGTATTGTTGTTGGACTAGGAACTGGTTCTAAAGAACAACAAACAATTATGTTAAACAGTATTTTAGAAAGACAACTACAAGCATTCCAATTACAAGGTGGAAAAGAAATGCCAATGGTTAATCTTAAAAATATGTATAACACTTTAACTAAGATGGTAGAGAATGCTGGTCTTAAAAATGTAGAAACTTACTTTGTAGATCCTGATGTTGGTAAACAAATGATGCCACCACCTCAACCACCACCATTAACTCCTATTGAGAAAATAGAATTTACTAGAATTGATGCTGAGAATAAGAGAAAGATTGCTGACCTACAATTACAATCTCAAGAACTTGCTCAAAAAACTCAAGAAATGCAGTTAGACTTTGAAACTAAGATAAAAGAAATGTCTTTAAAGTATAATACTCAATTAGATACTGCAAAAATTAAAGCTGATGCAGATTTAGATAAGATGATGGTTGCTGGAGATAACAAAATACTTGAACAAGCGGCAAAATCTACTAATATGTTCGGTGAACAACTAAAAGGAACGAATGGAAGCGAAAGACCAGGCAGACAGGTCGGTGGAGATCAGCCGATCCAACGAAGCCAAGCAGATATTAGAGAGTAAACTTTTTCAAGAGAGTATGGAAACTCTTAAAAAAATTTATTCTGAAGCACTTCTTGAAAAAACAGGTGCTAAAGAGAGTGATACCAGAGAAAAACTTTGGATTGCTTATAATGTTGTAGGCAAAGTGGAACAACACTTATATACAATCATTGAAACTGGAAAACTTGCTTCTAAACAGTTAGAAGATTTCAGAAAACAACAGGATAATACAAAATTTTAACCACAATGGTTAGAATAAGCCAAGTCGCAAGACAGCTTAACATAGGAGGACTTAATGTCTAACGAAAACCCACTACTGAATAATAATTCGGTACAAGGTGCTGCAAAATCTATTGAAAGTTTAATGGACTCAAATGGAGTTATCAAAAAACCTCAAGAAGAAGCTGCACCAGTTGAATCAGAAGTAGAAGCGAAAGCTGAAACTGAGATTGAACAACAACCTGAAACTCAACCAGAGGAAACTTTGGAAGTAGCAGATGAAGAACAAGCATCAGAAGATGAAAATGCAATTGAAGAACAAACAACCGATCTACACCAGGTTACTGTTAACGGTGAAAAGATTGATGTTGACCTTGACGAATTAAAAGCAGGTTATCAAAAAGATGCTGACTACAGACGAAAAACTGAGGAGATAGCAATTGAAAAAAGAGAGCTAAAATCCGAAGAAGATCGTCTTAAAAATCAGTATTCAACTAAGATGGATGATTTAAATTCATTAGTAGTTACTTTAAATGCTGAGATTAACAATGATATGAATTCTAAGGAGCTTGATGCTCTTTGGGATGAAGATCCAACTGAAGCTGCTAGAGTTGATCGTAAGATACAAAAACGAAAACAATCAATTCAACAAGCACAGCAAAAACTGAGAGAACATCAAGAATCTCAGTTCCAGGAAATATTAAAAAATGAACAAAAAAAACTTCATTTAAGACATCCTGAAATTGCTGATCCTATTAAGGGTGCTAAAGTTAAGTCAAATATTATGGGTTATTTAAGTTCTAAAGGCTTCACAAATGATGATGTTGCTAGAATTTATGATTCAAGAATGTTTGATGTGATTATGGATGGAATGAAAGCTAATGCGACTAAACCCAATTTAGTAAGTAAGAAACTTAAACCATCTACTGTTGTTAAGTCTGGTGTTAAAACTACTAAGGAAGATATAAATAGTCAATCTAGGTTGAAGAAGATGAATGCGTTGAAGAAAAGCGGTAGTGCAAAAGATGCTACTGATTTACTGATGCGTTATCTATAAACAATAACCTAACGGAGAAAACAAATGGCTAAATACCAAACATACACAGCAATCGGTATAAGAGAAGATATAGCGGACATAATTTATTCAATTAGTCCGACAGAAACTCCTTTTATGTCAGGTATTGCTAAAACAAAAGCAACAAACACACTACACCAATGGCAAACAGATGCACTAGCTGATGTTGCTACAAATGCTGCAGTTGAAGGTGCTGATATTTCTTATGGAACTATGGCTCCAACTGTATTGGAAAATAACCACACTCAAATTTCTACTAAAGGAATTCAAGTTACTGCAACTAACGAAGCTGTAACTTCTGCTGGAAGAAATAATGAGATGGCTTACCAAGTAGCTAAAGCTGCAAAAGAATTAAAAAGAGATATGGAAACTGCTCTTTTATCTAATGTCGCTAAATCTGCTGGTAATTCAACAACTGCAAGAAAACTTGGTGGATGTCCAACTTGGTACGAAACTAATGTTGACGCAGGTGCAAATGGTTCTGGTGCTGGTAATGGTGCTATAAGAACAGATGGAACTCAAAGAGCTTTTACTGAAGATCAGTTAAAAGGTATTTTAGTTAGCTGTTACAATGAAGGCGGAAACCCTAACATGATTATGGTGAATGCTTTTAACAAACAGAAACTATCTGGCTTTACAGGCGGTTCTACTAGGTTTGATGCTGCTGAAGATAGAAGATTAATTACTTCTATTGATGTGTACGAATCAGACTTTGGTACTATGCAAGTAGCTCCAAACAGATTTATCAGAGGTGCTAATGGTACATCTGCTAAAATCGGACAAGATGCTCACATCCTAGATATGGAATACTGGGCAGTTTCTTTCTTAAGAGATTTCTCTCTGCAAACACCAGCACAAACTGCTGATGCTGACCAAAGATTTATGGTTGCTGAGTACACTCTTGAGTCAAGAAATGAAAAAGCAAGTGGTTTAATCACAGATTTAACTACTTCATAATAAATCTAAGGTGGTGGGGGAATTATCCCCCATCATTCAATTAACAATTTTGTTTGGTCTTTGAAGTCAATGACGGAACGAAGCAAATAAATAGGATAAAAAAATGAGAACATTAAACGATTACTTTATTACATCTGCAATTCCAGATGTATCAACAGCTTCATCAACTTTTGTTTGTGTACCTGATGGTGGAAAAATTATTAAAATCATCACTCACAACAAAGCAACTACAACTGGCACAGCAGCTATTTCTTTTGAAATAGGTGGTGTTGCAGTAACTGGTGGTGCTATAAGTCATACTGCATCAGGATCTGCTGGTAGAGTAGCAACTGCTTCTCCAACAGCTTTAAATACTGTTGTTGAAGATGGTACTATTGAATGTATCACTAATGGTGGTTCAACAAATACTTCTAAAATGGAAATTACTTTCGTAATTAGAAGATAATAGTATATAACAATATTTGGGGGATCTTACCTAGCGGTACTTCCCCCTTAAAATTAGGAGAAAAAATATGAGTTTTAATTACGGACTAAGACCTACTACCCATCAAGGTAAAACAAGTGGTGGAACATCAGCACAATCTGCTGCATTTGGATCACAAACTGAATATGTAAGAATAGCATCAACTGCTGATGTTTATATTTTATTCGGTGCAAACCCAACTGCGGTTGCAACTGCTAATTCTTCAACTATTTTTATACCTGCTGACCAACCTGAAATTTTTAAAGTTTCACCTGGTGAGAAAGTAGCTTTTATAGGTACTGCTGAAGTTTCTATTACTGAAATGAGTGCTTAGTGGCTAAACAAAAGTTTACTCACTTTGTTCCAAGAGATCAGCCTAAAAAAAGACCAGGTTGTCATAAAAAATCTCAGAACAAATCTGAATGTAGGCAAAAAAATCAAAATAGATATAAAGGTCAAGGCAGATGAGAAAAGATACAGTTATTGATGGTTTAAAAAAAGAAACATTTTCCCTAGATGATATGGAAAATAAAATTGTTGTAAATGAAGAAGTTAATATAGATCCTCATTTAAAACATAATAAAATATTATTAAATCAAGATGATGGTTATTCTAAATCAAGAGATTTAAAAAGAGTAGCTAGTATTCCAACTTTAGCTTTAAGTGTATGGGCAAAAGAGTATAATGGTGATAGTAATTGGTTTGCACTTCCTAAAGAAGTTCAAAATAAAATATTAAAAACCAAACTAAATAGTAATGAGTTTCAATATTTTAAAACAGCAGAAGGTAAATTATAATGGCATTAGCAACTTACTCAGATTTAAAAACATCAATAGCAAATTGGTTAAACAGATCAGATTTAACAAATGAAATATCAGAAGATTTTATTGTTCTTGCAGAAGCTGATTTTAATTCTAAATTAAGAATTAGAAAAATGAATACCTCTGCATCTATTACAATAGATTCAGAAACAGAATCTATACCTTCAGATTTTTTACAAATAAGAGATTTTTTTATTACTGAAGGTGAAACTAAGTACCCTTTAAAATATATTACTCCAGCTCAAATGGATGAAATTAGAGGTTCATCTTCATCTGGAATGCCTTCAGCATATACTATACTTGGAGATAATTTTAGATTTGCACCTATTCCATCTTCATCATACACAGGCACATTAAATTATTATGCTAAGTTTCCATCTTTATCAGATTCAAATACTTCTAATTATATTTTAACAAGTCATCCTTCAATTTATTTATATGGTTCACTATATCATGCAGCTAATTTTTTAGGTGGAATTGAACCAAGACAAGTTCAACAATGGCAACAACAATATACTACTGCTCTTGAAAGATTAGAGAGAAATGACAGAGAAGATCAATATGGAAATGCACCTTTACAACAAAGAGGTGATGTAACTGTTTCAGGTGCGTTTAATGATGTATCTAGTGTTTTTACTAATAACAATGGTTAAAAAAAATGATAGATAAAAAGGAAAAAAAATTAATAAAAAAACATTCACCTCATCATAGTAAAAAACATATGAGTATAATGCTTAAAGAAATGATACAAGGAATGAGTTTTAAAAAAGCTCATAAAAAAGCTATTAAAAAAGTAGGAAAATAATGCAAATACCTTTTGGCGAATGGCTACCAGATCAACCAGAACATAATAATCCTGGTGCTAATGTAGCTAACAATGTTTACTATGCTTTAAATTCTTATAAAAGATTTCCTTCATTAGTTAATTATTCTACAAATACTACTACTAAAGATTCAAGAGGTGCAGGTTCTTTCAGAGATAATTCTAATACTGTATTTAATTTTGTAGCAACACAAGATACTCTTTACGAATTAACTGGTGGAGCATTTACAGAAAGAGGAGCAGGTGGAAAAGTATTAAGTAATTCTTTTGCAACTTGCACAATTACAGTTTCTGATTATGCAAATATCGGTGCTGGTAAAACTATTACTTTATCTAAAAATGATGGATCAACAATTGTATTTACTTCATCAACTGGATCACCATCTACTAATCAATTTCAAGTTCAAACAAATAACAATACTACAGCAACAAATTTAAAAAATACTATTAATAGTCATGCAGATTTTTCAGCAACTGTATCGGATGCAGTAGTAACAGTAACAAGAGCAACTATTGGTAGAGAAAATTTAACTAATGTTTCATCTGATACTGCAAGACTAACAACAACTAATTTTGTAGGTGGAACTCCTTTAACTGGAGATGCTACAGATTATATTACTTTTACTCAATTTGGAAATTATGTAATTGTTAGTAATGGTGTAGATGCACCTCAATATTATTTAATGGGAACATCATCTGCTTTTGCAAATCTTTCAAGTATTGGAACATCAGGTACTGTACCAGTATTTAAATGTTCAGGAGTTATTAGAGATTTTTTAGTTACAGGTAATCATGTTGGTGCATCCAATAGAATACAATGGTCTGGAATTAATGATATTACAACATGGGAAAGTGGTACTAAACAATCAGACTTACAAGACCTACCAGGTTCAGGTGGACAAATTGTTCACATAACTTCTGGAGAGATTGGCTATGTATTTAGACAAAATCAAATAATTCGTATGGACTATGTCGGTGGTGCAACTGTGTTTAGGCTGTCAGTAATTTCACCTAATAGAGGTGCGGTATATGGAAGAACAGTATGTCAAGATAATCGTAGAGTCTTTTTTTATGCTGATGACGGATTCTTTGAAGTTAATGGAGATCAAGTTACAGCAATAGGTGCAGAGAAAGTAAATAGATTTTTTGATTTAGATTTAAACAAAGCATTTGCTGATAGAATAGTTGCAGCAACAGATCCTTTTAATCAATTAGCAATTTGGTTATATCCATCTTCTGCTGATACATCTAATACTACTGGTATTTGTGATAAAGTTTTAATTTATAATTATGCTACTCAAAAATGGTCAACTGCTACTACCAATGCTAGTACAATATTTTCACAATTCGTTGGAGCTTATACAGTAGAACTTATGGATATTATTTCAGAAAACTTAGATAATATTAATATATCACTAGATACTGATTTTTGGTCTGGTGGACAATTATTACTAGGTGCTATTGATAGTGATTACAAAGCTGCTATTTTTTCAGGTACAGATAATATTGGAGAAATAGAAACTACAGAATTAGAGTTGTTTCCAGGAACAAGATCGTCTATAATAGGTGTAAGACCTATAGTAGATGCAACAGCTACAGTTACTTTAAAAACTAGAGATAGACTTGCGGATAGTGCTACAGAATCAACTGTTTCAAGTATGAACTCAACAGGCATTAATCCAGTAAGACAATCTGGAAGATATGTTAAAGTTAATGTTAAAATACCAAGTGGAGGAGCTTGGAAAGATGCACAAGGAATAGATTTGGTTGCATCAAGATCAGGGTTGAGATGACAGATAAAACTGATATAGATAATGTTAGATACAGTTTTGAAACACAAGAGTTTTTTCAAAGACAAATTGAAGAAGCTATTAACGCATTAATAAATGAAAAAAATCAAGAAAATAATAAAGTATTCTCTTGGTTTATAGGAGATTAAAATGGCAGGTATAAAAGATTATTCAACAACCCAAGCAAATAATACTGATCTTAATGGTATTTCTACTGCTGAAGGAATGTTACCTTCTAATCTAAACAATGCAATTAGAGCATTGATGAAGAATACTAGAGAATGGTTTAACGATAGTCAATGGGTAGAGTATGGTGATGGTGATGCAGCTTTTACAGCAGCTTATGCAAGTTCAACTTCATTTACAATTGCTGGTGTTAATGTTACAGCAATTTATCATGCTGGAAGAAGAATTAAATTAACAGCTTCTACACCTGGTACAATTTATGGAACAATTAGTTCTTCAACTTTTTCTACAAACACTACAGTAAATGTTACTTGGGATTCAGGTTCATTATCTAGTGAAGCAATCACTAATGTTTATATTGGTGCTTTATCTAAAACAAACAATTCTATTCCAACAGGAATTTCTGCAACTAAAATTGCAGATGGAACAATTTCAGATACAGAATTTCAATATTTAAATGGTGTATCAAGTGCTATCCAAACTCAACTAGATGCAAAAAATGCTACTATAACTGGATCAGCTTCAACAATTGATACAGAAAGTTTAACTGCAAGTAGAGCTGTTATTTCTAATGGTTCTCAAAAAATTGCAGTATCAGATGTAACATCAACTGAATTAGGTTATTTAGATGGAGTTACAAGTGCAGTACAAACACAAATAGATTCAAAACAAGCAACATTAACTGGTGGTGCAACAACAATAGCATCATCTAATCTTACAGCTTCAAGAGCATTACAATCCAATGGATCTGGTAAAGTAGAAGTTAGTGATGTTACAACAACAGAACTTGGATATTTAGATGGAGTATCATCTGCAATTCAAACTCAGCTAGATGCTAAACAAGCTAGTGATGCACAACTAACAGATATTGCAGGACTAACACCAACTGATAGTAATTTTATTGTTGGTGATGGATCAAATTTTGTAACAGAAACTGGTGCTACTGCTAGAACTTCTTTAGGACTAGGTAGTATTGCTACACAAGCTGCTAACAATGTTTCAATATCTGGTGGAGCTGTAACAGGACTTGGTTCACCATCTGCTAACTCAGATGCTGCAACTAAAGATTATGTAGATCAAGCAGTTGCTGGTTTAAGAACTAGAATTATTGCAGAATGTGCAACAACAGGAAATATTAATTTATCAAATGCTTTAGAAGCTGGTGATGCTATAGATGGTGTAACCTTAGTTGCTGGAGATAGAGTTTTAGTTAAAGATCAAAGTACAGCTAGTGAAAATGGTTTATATATTGCAGTAGGTTCAGGTGCTGGTGCAGCATCAAGAGATCCAGAACATGATACTATCGCAGAATTATCTGGTGGTATGGTTGTCGTTAATCAAGGAAGTGTTAATGATAATAAAATATTTTTATGTACAACAGATAATACAGGATCAGTTGGATCAACTTCAATTACTTATGTAGTTGTAACACCAAGTAATTCTGGAACTGTTACTCAAATTGGAATAGCAGATGCTGGTGCTGGAGAATTTACAGTTGGCAATACACCTATTACTTCATCAGGAAATATTACTCTTGCAATTAATAGTATTGCAGATACAAAATTAGGAACTATTGGAACAGCTAATAAGGTTTCTTTAACAGCATTGAATATTGATGGAGGTTCTGATATAGGTGCAGACTTAACTACATCTGATTTAATAATAGTAGATGATGGAGCAGGTGGTACTAATAGAAAAGCAGCTTTATCAAGAGTAGTAACCCTAATGTCAGCACAAGGATTTTCTACAGATGATCCAACAGCTCTTGCAATAGCTTTAGGATAATATATAAAACAATAATTAAGGAGAAATAAAAAAAATGGCAAACACATTTAAGACAGTAACATTTGCAGCAGAACCAGCTAGTGCTGGAACTCCTTATGTTATGTACACAGTAGCAGGAAGTACAACTACTGTAGTTCTAGGATTGGTACTTGCAAATATTCACACTACAGCAATTACAGCAGAAGTAGAATTAGTTTCCACAACATCAAATAGAGGTGGTGCTAACAATGTTGCTAATGGCACATCAATGCTAGTTAAAGATGTAACAATTCCATCTGGAAGTTCATTAGAACTTTTATCTGGTGGAAAAGTTGTATTGGAAGCTGGAGATAAAATTCAAATAGATTGTTCAGTAGCTGATAAAGTATCTGGTACACTTTCAATAATGGAAATTACATAGGAGTTTTAATTGTCTTATATTGGAACACCCCCATCAAATGCTTTCACTTCACTTTTAAAACAAGACTTTTCTACAAGTGCAACTACTGGCTACACTTTAGATCATGCTGTTAATAATGCTAATGACATTGCTTTATTTATAAACTTTGTAAGACAAGAGCCTACTGCTGGATATGCAGCAAGTGGAACTACTTTAACTTTAACAAGTGCTACTGCATCATCTGACGATATGTACTGTGTGTATCTTGGTCAAGCATTACAAACTGTTAATCCAGCAAACGCATCTGTTGGTTCATCTCAACTTTCACCAACAGCTATTACTGGTCAAACAGCATTAACCTCTGTTGCTAGTGATGATACAGTTTTAATTTCAGATACATCTGCATCTGGTGCATTAAAAAAAATGACTAGAGCAAATTTTGTATCTGGTATTGGTGGTGCTAACTCTCCTTTTTTTAAAGCGACAACAAATACAGTAACAACTTTGGCAAATACTACTTGGACTAAAGTTATTTTAAATGTAGCAGAGTATGACACTTCAAGCACTTATAACACTTCTAGTTACAGATTTACTCCAGGAGTAGCTGGATATTATTCTTTATCAGCAGCTATTCATTTACCAATTAGCAACGACTTTGATGAATTTATAATTGGTATAAGAAAAAATGGAGCAGAAATGGATAATATAGCTAATTCATTTTTTAACGCTGAAAGTCTAATGATAACTACAATAGATTTAGCTGACGATAATGATTATTATGAAGTGTTTGCTTATCACAATAAAGGTGGTGGCGAAAATTCAACTAACAATCCAAATTACACATGGTTTTCAGGATATAAATTAATAACATAGGATAAATTATGTCAATAACAAAAATAATAGCAGACAGTATTACAAGTGGAGCAATAGCTAACACTCCAGCTTTTCATGCAACTTTATCTTCAATTCAACAAACAAGTGATGCTACAACAACTAAAATTCAATTTAATAGTGAAAGTTTTGATACAAATAATGCTTATGATAATTCTTCAAATTATCGTTTTCAACCTCAAGTGGCTGGGAAATATTTTATATATACTTCTATTTCTGGTAGAAGTGATAGTCCTGGTCAATTAACAAATGTAAGAACATCTCTTTATAAAAATGGAAGTGAATTAATTCAAGCATATGGAACTGATTTTAGAAATAGTTCTGGTTATCAAACATTAAATTATATGGGTGCAATTATAGAAATGAATGGTTCTAGTGATTATATAGAATATTTTGCTAGAGCTGACCACACAGGTGGAACTAATGGTGGAGTTGATTCTGGCAGTTATGCTGGAGCATACAAAATAATAGAATAACAACACAACAATAAGGATAATAACATGGCACAACTAAGTACAAAAATAAAATTATACGCAGCAGCAAATGGTGTTGCTAGTATTGATTTTAGTTCTGATGTTATGTTGCAAGATGACAGTAATGGAGCTGGTGCGTATATCAAGGAATGGAATTTAGATATTGCAGAGCCTACTGATACACAACTAGCATCATATGAAACTGCAGCAACAACAGCAGAAGCAAACAACGTAGTAATTTCTACAAGAAAAGCAGCTTATGGTTCTTGGGAAACTCAACTAGAAGAAATCTATGATGATGGAATTGACAGTTGGAAAACAAGAATTGCACAAGTTAAAACAGATAACCCAAAGAATTAATAAATGGCATATATAGGTAAAACACCAACAGTAGGAAACTTCCAAGTTTGTGATGCAATAAGTGTTGTAAATAACCAAGCAGCATACACTATGCAAGTAGGTGGAGTTAATGTATCTCCAGAAAGTGCTAACCATATGATTGTTAGTTTGAATGGAGTTATCCAAAAACCTACAGACGCATTTACAGTTAGTGGTTCTACAATTACCTTTGCTTCAAATTTAGTGACAAATGATGTAATAAATTTTATTCAGATACTAGGTAATGTTTTAGACTTAGGAGTTCCATCAGATAATACAGTTACACTTGCTAAACTAGCTAGTGGTATAGATGGTAATTTAATTTCATACGATACATCTGGTAATCCAGTTGCGATTGCTACTGGTAATGACGGACAAGTTTTAACAAGTGCTGGAGCTGGTGCAGTTCCAACTTTTGAAACTTTACCTTCTAGTGGTGCAATGACTTTAATTAGTACAAATACATTATCATCTGCTGTTGATTCTGTAACTGTAAGTGGAATGGATAGTACTTATAAAAATTATAAAATTATTGTTAGTGGTTTAATTCCATCTCAAGATAACATTACTTTATTTGCTAGATCAATTACAGGTGGAAGTATAAACACAGACAATTATCACAAAACAGAATTTACATACCATGAAACTGGTGCAGCTAATTCTGGAAGTAGTATTGATACAGACAGTTGGAAAATAATTGGCACTAATGCAAATGTTATAGGTAAAAATAGTGGAGAACATACAAATATAGAAATGACAATTTTTGATCCATCAAGTACAGCTTTAAGAAATTTAATTTCTTGTGTGGCTACTTTTCAAAGTGATAATCTGAAACCAGGTTTTACTGATTCATCAATATTTTATAGTAGCACTGACGCATTACAAGGTGTTAATTTTATTGCGTCTAGTGGTCAGATAGATGCTGGAACATTTAAACTTTACGGAATTTCATAGGAGAAAATTATGCCAAGATACCACAACATAAACGGAACTAACGTACAATTTACAGAAGCAGAAGAAATAGCAAGAGATTTAGAAGAAAAAAATTGGTCAGATAATGCTTTAAATAGAGCATTAGAAACATTAAGATCAAAAAGAAATAATTTATTAATAGAAACAGATTATTTGGGTTTATCAGATGCAACTTTAACATCTGCTATGACTACTTACAGACAAGCATTAAGAGATTTAACAGATGGTTTAGATACAGTTGCAAAAGTAAAAACAAAAATGGAATTAAATGTTGATGAAGATAATAAACCAATTTTAGATAGTTATAAAAACTTTCCAACAAAACCAAGTGGAGAATAATAAATGGCACTAACAAAAATAAATAATAATACACTTTCAGCAATTACTGGATTACCAGCTGGTGTAGGTGGTAAGGTTTTGCAAGTTGTTACAGCTACAAATACAAGTCAAATAACAGTTAGTACAGGTAGTTATACTTGGACTACAAATATAAGTCTTGCAATAACACCATCTAGCACTTCAAATAAAATATTAATTTTAGGTTCACAAAATTTAGCAACAAATCAAGATGATAAATATATGAATGGAACTTTTTTTAAAAATTCAACAAATTTAGGTCATTCAAGTTTTGGAATTAGTGGTGGAAGTCTTGCAGTTGGTGTTAGTTTTATAGCTGCTAACTGGGGTGCTTCTTATTTAGATTCTCCATCAAGCACATCAGAAATAACTTATCATATGAAAGGTGCTGCACAAACAGCTACTGGTTATATGAATGTTAATGGTTCGTATGGTACTTTAACTTTAATGGAGGTAGCTGGATGATAATAGAAGCAATACATAAAATTAATCCAAATGCAAAAGTAGTTATAAGAGGTAATGATATTAACACTTGTGAAATAGAATGGTTAGAAGGAACAACACCAATACCAGTAGCTGACATAGAAGCTAAAATGGTAGAGGTACAAGCAGACTATGATGCTAAACAATATCAAAGAGATAGAGTTTATCCTAGCATTGGAGATCAGTTGGATATGCTATGGCACTCTATAGATCAAAACCCAGCATTAAAATCTCAATACTTTGATTTCTATGAAGCTATTAAAGCAGTTAAGGTAAAGCATCCTAAATCATAATGGCTAATATTTATAAAAACTCAATGTTTGATTTGACAACGACAAACAGTACAGTTGTTTATACCTGTCCTACAAACAGAACAGCTTTAATAAAATCTATTCAAATAACTAATATTCATTCTGGTACAATTGAGGTTGAAGCCTTTACTACAGATAGTTCAGATTCTGGTTCAGAGCATGAAGTAGCACATATAAGTTTAGCATCTAAAACAGTAGAAAATCTTGTAAAAGGAACTATGGTTTTAGAGTCTGGAGATACTTTAAAATTAAAAGCTGCGTCTGCAAATTATATAGCAGGTATTGTTAGTTATTTAGAAATATTTGACGAAAAGAGTGCTTAATTATATATTGTTATTAAGTATTTTTTAATGTATTTATGGAATTAGTACGAATACCAATTATAGAACTTGATAAAGTTTGGTCTTTAGTAGAAAAAGATATTAGAAATGCTTTAGCTTATTCAGGTCAACTTAACGATTCAGATTTTGTTTATGAAACTGCTAAAGAAAATAAGTTTCAAATTTGGGTTATCTGGGATAAAAACCAAAAGAAAACAAATGATAAATATTTTGGTGTAGTCGTTACTGAGATAATAAAAAGAAAACATGGTAAAGTCTGTCATGTCTATATTGTAACTGGAAGGCAAATGTCTAAATGGCAACATCTCATAAGTAGAGTTGAAGAATTTGCTAAAGACGAAGGTTGCAAAATGATGGAACTAATTGCTAGACCAGGTTGGCAAAAAGTCTATAATAATCATGGTTATAAAAAAACCCATGTTGTTTTAGAAAAACAAATTAAACAAGAGGATAAAATATGAGTTTTGGCGGAGGATCATCAGGAGGAACTACCACATCAGAAATAACACCTTATGCACCAGCAGAACCAGCATTAGCTCAGATACTATCTGAGTCTGGTCAATTATATAATCAAGGTGTAGGTGCAACAGGATATGTGGCTCCAACTCAACAAACTTTAACAGGTCTTGCTCAACAAGAAGCATTAGGTACTGCATCACAACAACAGTTGGCAGATACTTTATCTGGTCAATATTTAAATCCTTTCTTATCACCTCTTATGCAAAAAACAGCAGGTGATATAGCAACAGGAGTTCAATCACAATTTAGTGCAGCAGGAAGAACACCAGGTTCTCCAATGTCACAACAACAAATAGTTTCACAAGTAGCACAAGCTGCTTTACCTTTGGCTTTTGGTCAGTACGAAACTGAAAGAGGCAGACAACTTGGTATTGCATCACAAGCACCTAGTTTAGTTCAAACAGGTTCTCAATTAGAAAATATTCAAAGACAAAGACAATTAGCTCCAACACAAGCATTACAACAATATGCTAACTTTGTTAATCCAATTGCTACAGGACTACCTACAACAGTAGGATCATCATCAGTACAAGCTAATCCATTCTCAACTGCTATGGGTGGTGCTATGGTTGGTGGACAATTTGGTGGTGGATATGGTGCATTAATAGGTGGTGGTTTAGGATTATTAGGAGGACTATTATAATGGATAAAATAAAAAAAGTAATTTACGATATTAAAACAGATATAGATAATAATACATCTAAATATATTATTATTCTTGGTGTACTATTTGTAATTTCAATAATTTCATAAAGGAATTAATTCTTAATGAATGACCTTAAAAAATATGCAGGACTTCTAAATGATTTAGCACCTAAAGGTGAATTTTTAGCATACATTAATGAAGATGAATCTAAAATGCTTAAAGACAATGGTGCGTTAGGTTTATTAACACCTCAAGGAATACCATCTTATAGAGGTGCTGGTGGTTATCAAGGTGGTAGTACAGGTTCTTCAAGTTCATCTAGCTCATCAGGATCAAGCTCATCATCAAGTGGTGGTGGTGGCGGTGGAGGAGGTCAAGATTATTCTTCAGTACCTGCTTCTACACCTACAGTATCTGCACCTACTAATAATAATGGTAGTAATGACTATACAGGTTCAGATTATGGATTTGTAGCATCTCAAACTACACCAACAACTTATGATGAAGCTGGAATAGTAACTGGAAATGTAGATGCCGAAGATGAATATTTAGCACCAGATCCTGACCATTTCAAAGCTACACAAAAAGCAATTGGAAAAACACAAAAAGAATTAAATGAATTAGGTTTAGATAAATCTGATTGGAGTGATTGGACTAAAGAAGAACAAGATACTTACCAAGAAGAAATGAATAGGTTAAATAATACAGAAGGTAAAAATTATTCTTTTTACAAAGGTAATAAAGGAACAACAAATTTAACTCTTGGAGAACATTGGAAAGATACTGTAGTTACTGATCCTTTTTTAAAATTTTCACCTACATTAAGATTTTTAGTTGCAGCTGGTAGAACTATAAAAGAAAATGCTACAACTGATTATGGTACAGGAAAATATGGTGGTTATACTGCTGATGGTATGGGAAGTGGACAACCAATAGATAAAGGTGGTTGGATAGGTAGAATATTTAATAGTGATGGATCGGTAAATCAAAATTTGTCAGAAACTGAAGTTAATGATTTATATAATCAGGCACAAGTTGAGTTACCTAATATAATATCTGACACAACTCCCCAAGACTCTATGGTAAATAAATATTTTGATAATATGCTTATGAGTCCAGATTCACCATTAAGTTCTGATTTGCAAATAAGCTATAATAATGCTAAAAATAATGTTAATAATATTTTGGGTATAACACCTACAAATCAACAGTTTGGCTATTCTGCTGATCCCTATGGAGGTTTAATGGCTAGTAATTTAACAACCAACCCATATAATATAGATTATTTAAAACGATTAGGATTAATATAATGATTGAAGATTTAAAAAGAAGATATGCAAAATTACAAGGTTTATTAAACACACCAATGAATCAAAGTGGTGGAATTTTAGGTAATATACCTCAAGGTGCTTTACTAGGTTCTTCAATATTTAGTCAAGGTATTCAAGGTAAAGATCCTTTCTCTGCACTACTTCCTGCTGTAACTCAAACAGCACAATTACAAAAATTAATGACTCCTAAAAAGTCTTTTAGACAATTAACTGATGCTGAAAAACAATCTAGAGGATTACCAATTG
>Ga0208660_1000369_pt1 | contig 18077 bp, 19 predicted proteins | sample DEB08_DNA_13_FD_184527 | JGI IMG/M metagenome (GOLD analysis project Ga0208660, IMG submission 184527) | Aqueous microbial communities from the Delaware River and Bay under freshwater to marine salinity gradient to study organic matter... | ecosystem: Environmental > Aquatic > Marine > Coastal ... | reverse complement strand
CACATAGAAATATCTGTCTCAAGGACACTGATCCTGGAGCACTAAAAGAGCAAGCAGTAAAAACCTTAAAGAGGAAACTGTATGAGTGAGTTACGAGAAGGGATCTTTAGGTTACATACTCGAAGATTCGGCAAAGTAGCAGAACTATTAGTAAAAAAGCTAATAAATGCTAGAGAATCAAATGATGCAAAGTACGATTTAGAAAGTGACGGAACTCGGATTGAGTGTAAGTTTTCGAGAGCTCGGCAAAAGAGTCAAGATCCTGTCTCAGAGGACACAGTCATAGAGGCTATCTATGAGCAAGTACGAAGAGACATCTCTTACGAAGATTGTGAGAGTCGGCACTGGGATTGTAACATTCAACAAATTAAAAAGGGTCTCTTTGATGTATTATACTACGGCATATTTTTTTCAGATTGCCTAGTAATATATAAAATGCACACTAAAGAGATAGATGACAGTATCGGATACTGTAACAAGCAGCACAGAGGAAACACCGGAGAAGGACAGTTCCATATCAATCAGCGTAACATTGGGTTACATGATAAACATTTATACAGTATTTTAAGCTATGAGGAAATAGAAAAATGCCTAAAGTTGCATTAGTAGAAACGAAGAAAAGCAAGACCAATTTCCATAACGAATTCGATGAAGCATTCGAGTTCGATCAGTTCCAGCTATGTTCAGATCCTTTCCTCAAGAAAGTCTTGAAGCGAGACTGCGACATTCAAATCAATACAGATGACTATGACTGGGTTATTTTGGTAGGGAGTGATGCTCTTAAATACTTCACACCCATCAACTCTATTACAGAGTACTCAGGAAAAAAGGTAGAAGAGAAATTCCTCCCTATCATTAACCCAGCCATGTTAGCCTTTAAACCAGAAGCACAGCGCACTTGGGACGACTCCAAGCAAAGCATTATCGAGTACATCACTGACAATAAGCAAGACACAGTGATTACAGAGTACAATGCCTGGGGTATTCAGAATACCGCAGAAGCCAATGCCTTCTTCCAAGCTGCTCTCGACTCGCCTACTCCTTATGTCGCACTTGACTCGGAGACTACAGCTCTCTGGCCTCGCGATGGGCACATCCTAGGTCTCTCGCTCTCTTATGAGCAGGATCGTGGAGCGTACATTGATACAGAGTGCCTAGACGAAGAGTCTGAGCGTCTATTGCAAGCGATCTTTGATAGTAAGACAGTAGTATTTCATAATGCTAAGTTCGATTTGGCATTCTTTGAGTACCACTTTAACTTTAAGTTTCCTAACTTTGAAGATACAATGCTTCTACACTATTTGATTGATGAGAACCCAGGTACTCATGGATTGAAGCAGCTGTCTATGAAGTATACAAAGTATGGTGACTATGAGAAGCCTATGTATGATTGGATTGCTGATTATCGCAAGCAGCATGGTATTCTCAAAAATGAGTTCAATTGGGGCGATATTCCTTTTGACATCATGAAACTCTACGCAGGTATGGATGCTGCGTGTACCTTCCTACTCTATGAGAAGCTAGTAAAGATTAAAGGAAACAAACGCTTGTGTAAGGTATATGATAATATCCTTATCCCAGGCTGTAGGTTCCTTACAGATATTCAAGATAATGGAGTACCCTTCGATGTAGATCGTCTTGTAAAGTCTCAGTCCCTAATGCAGGAGGAGATTGACCAAGCAGTAGCGAATTTATACAAGAACCCAGCAATCGCTAAGTTTGAGGAAATAAATGGAAAAGATTTTAACCCTAACAGCACTATGCAGCTTAGGAGTCTACTTTTTGACTTCTTGGGCCTCACTCCTACTGGAAAGAAGACTGGTACTGGAGCAAACAGCACAGATGCGGAAGTTCTTGGAGAGCTATCAGAGCAGTCTGAAGTCCCAGGACTCATTCTTTCAATACGACAGAAGTCCAAGATTAAGAATACTTATCTGGACAAGATCATACCGCAGCTGGATAGAGATAGCAGACTACGTACGGGTTTCAACCTCCATAGTACAACTTCTGGCCGTCTCAGCTCTAGTGGCAAACTTAATATGCAGCAGCTTCCTAGGGACAACCCTATTGTAAAAGGCTGTATCAAAGCTGCTCCAGGACACAAGATTGTTGCAATGGATTTGACAACAGCAGAGGTATATGTTGCTGCAATACTAGCAAAAGATGCGGCATTGATTGACGTCTTCAAGGCGGGTGGTAACTTCCACTCACAGATTGCAAAGAAAGTATTCAAGTTGCCTTGTGAAGCAGATAAAGTAGCAGAACTGTATGGTATGCAGAGACAGGCAGCTAAAGCTGTAACCTTTGGTATTATGTACGGTGCTGGTGCAAACAAGATTAGTGAGCAGGTTACTAAAGATAGTGGTAAGCCTTTTACTAGAAACGAGGCTCAAGAGGTGATCAACGATTACTTTGAAGAGTTCCACAAACTAAAAAGCTGGATCGAAGATAACCAGAAGTTCATCAAACAGAATGGCTTCATTTATAGTTACTTCGGTCGTAAAAGGAGATTACCAAATGTCGCCTCTACAGATTCGGGTATCCAAAGTCATAGCATTAGGTCTGGTCTTAACTTTCTGGTGCAGTCTGCTGCTTCTGATATTAACCTCTTAGGTGCTATCGACATGGGCAGTTGGATCAAAGCTAATAAGAAGAAAGCACGTATCTTCGCATTAGTACACGATTCCATCTTAGCCGAAGTACCAGAAGACGAGATCGAAGAATACATGGAGCAACTAGCCAAGTTCATTCAGATGGATAGAGGTTTATCTATACCTGGTGTGCCCGTTGGTTGTGATTTTGAGATTGTACACCAAGACTACTCTGGTGGTAAGTTCGAGAAAATGTATGGTTCTGACGTATAAAGACTTAGATAAGGTAGCTTTCCCTGTATACAAGATGGAGTCTGGAGACTGGACTCGTGCAGATGGTTTATTGTTCATGAACGATCAGTTGGTGGATGATACCAACCAGGAAGGAGAAACTTTAGGTGTTCGCAGGATGCAGACACCTTTTAAAGACAAGTACGCTTTAAAAAATGCAATAATGTCACCAAATGGTATTTTAAAGCAGAACACTCTGTACTTCATTGATAGCAAAGGTACGCCTTTCGGGTACCTTAAGACTTTAATGTGTAAAATGAAGTATTTAGAGATTACAGAGGTTGTACCGAAAGGTGGAGCCACTATAATACGAGTGAAAGGTATAAAGCAGCCTTTTACCGTACCACGACCTCCCGATTCAAGTATGAAATGGGCAGGTATTTTGCATCTACATGGACTTCCGTGGATGCTTTACGAGTATTCGGACACGAAACTCAAAGATACGAGAAGAAAAGTATAATATGGCTAAAAGACAGAGCAAAACACTAGCAGGAGCTAGTTTGACATTACATGAGATCGAGCCTTTAACACGTAACCAAGTAAAGGCGTTTGAGTCTAAGAAGAATTTGATTCTACATGGTCTAGCGGGTACAGGCAAGACATTTATCTCAAGCTATCTGGCTTATGATGATATGTCCAAGGGTATTTATGACAAGCTAGTTATTATCCGTAGTGCTGTACCTACCAGAGATATGGGGTTCCTTCCAGGGACGGAAAAAGAGAAGGCTTCAGTTTATGAAGAACCTTACAAGGACATTGCAAACGAGCTATTCCAACGTGGTGATGCCTATGGAATTATGAAACAGAAGAATCTAGTAGAATTTATGACAACCTCGTTTATTCGAGGAATTACACTCAGAGATGCGGTTATTATTATTGATGAGTGCCAAAATATGTCATTCCATGAGCTAGACTCAATTATTACTCGTATGGGTGAGAATTGCAGGGTTATCTTCTGCGGAGATTTCCGTCAGGCGGATCTAAAACAGAATGGCATGAAGAATTTTATGCAAATCCTCAAACGCATGGAGCTTTTCGACTTTATTGACTTCCAGGTAGAAGACATAGTACGATCCGACTTCGTTAAATCATATATTATAGCAAAGAATGAACTTGGCCTATGAAAGCAGTAATTAGTAACAGAATTTATATGGAATGTAGTGCCGAATTGCAACAGAAAATCGACACTGAGCTGACCTATGCAATCCCTACGCACAACCCACTTGATCCTCCTCAGATGATTAAGAATATGGGCTTAATTCGTAACGGGTTGATTTCATTACCGATAGGGCGCACGGATTTGATCCCAGATCATTATGAGATAATCGACAAACGTCTCAACGTGCCAGTAGACTTTCCTGAATTTAAGTTCGACTTACGACAGAGCCAGAAAGATGTATATGATGAGATCGAAGACAACGCTATAATCAACGCATGGGTCAGTTGGGGCAAGACTTTTACAGGTCTTGCAATAGCGGGTAAGTTAGGTCAAAAAACACTCGTTGTTACCCACACTGTCCCATTGCGTAATCAGTGGGCAAAAGAAGTAAAGAAAGTATTTGGTATTGAAGCTGGCATCATAGGTAGTGGGAGATTTGAACTTGATGCTCCTATCGTGATTGGCAATACACAGACTTTATACCGAAACATAGATAAGATTCGTAAAGAGTTTGGGACTATCATACTAGATGAAATGCACCACGTTAGTAGCCCTACCTTTTCTAAGATTCTCGACACAAATTATTGTCGATACAAGATAGGTCTATCAGGCACTATCGAAAGAAAAGATGGAAAGCACGTAGTTTTTAGAGATTACTTTGGTAGCAAGTTGTTCCAGCCGCCGAAGGAGAACTACATGACACCGACTGTGCATCTAGTACACTCTGAGATACGATTTATGGATGGAGCTAAGATACCTTGGGCTAATAGAGTGTCTGCGCTGTCCAATGATGAAGAGTATAGGCATACAATAGCCATGTTAGCCGCCGCATATGCTGCCAGAGGACACAAAGTGTTAGTGGTAAGCGATCGAGTCAGTTTCCTTAAGAGCTGCGCCGAACTTACTGGTGATAAAGCTGTTTGTGTTACAGGTGAGGTCTCGCATGAAGATAGAGAAACACTCGTAGACGAAATCCTCTACGGGGACGCAAATGTTCTCTACGGAACGCAGGCAATTTTCTCAGAGGGTATATCTGTAGATACTCTGAGCTGTTTGATACTGGCTACCCCAGTAAACAACGAGCCGCTACTTACGCAGTTAGTAGGTAGGGTAATACGAAAGAAAGAAGGTAAGATAGATCCAGTTGTTGTAGATATTCAGTTGAGAGGCAAAACTGCACAAAGGCAGGCTTCGAATAGGGTAGGATTTTACATGAAACAGGATTGGTCGATAAAGTACCTTTAAAAAAATAGTTCTTGACAACATACTGAAAAAGGAGTATAATACGTGTTCTTATTTAGCTGGGAGAAGGTTTTTGACGAAGCAGAGGGAAGCCCACTTGAATGTTGCCGTATCATGGAAATGCTTATAAACAAGCAAATTCCCACAAATCGCTACGATCCAATATACAAGTACAGTGAGAAGTCGTTTAATGGTACAAGCTTTTTACTGCATCCTGACGTTATGTCACTCAACGCTTATAAGTACTCGCATAGAGACGTTGCTATCTACTATGCACTGGCCGCAATTAGAAGTATGGCTGATTATTTAGCAACAAAACAAACCACACTAGATGTATATCATGTACCTGTAGATCTAGAACTAATCGAAAACAATAGTCTACTTCGCTTAGATGGTGATATGGTTCACTTTCTATATGAAGAAGTCACAATGGAGAATACACACTAATGGCACTATCATTCAACAAACAAACTGGCGGCGCACAAAAATCATCCATCTCTACTTTTCAGTACAAAGATGGCGACAATAAAATGCGTATCGTCGGCGACATCCTAGCTCGCTACGTCTACTGGATTGAAGGCGAGAACGGCAAGAACATTCCTTTGGAGTGTCTATCATTCGATCGCAACGCCGAGCGATTCAATAACAAAGAACAGGATTGGGTTCGTGAATACTTCCCAGACCTCAAGTGTGGCTGGAGCTACGCTGTACAAGTAATCGACCCTACCGATGGTAAGGTTAAAGTAGCAAACCTAAAGAAGAAGTTGTGGGAGCAAGTAATTACTGCCGCAGAAGATCTGGGTGATCCTACTGATCACAGCACTGGCTGGGACGTATGTTTCAAGCGAGTAAAGACTGGCCCACTGCCTTACAATGTTGAGTACCAACTCCAAGCATTGAAGTGCAAGCCACGTGCTTTGACTGAGACTGAGTTAGCGTCTATTGCTGATCTAAAGTCTATGGACGATGTTATGCCTCGCCCAACAGCAGACGCACAGAAAGAACTGTTAGACCGCCTACGCAATGCAGGCGCAGAAACCGATGACGAGGCATTAGAAGCTGAGTTCAATATCGGATGATATTATACACAGCAGATTGGCACATAAAGCTGGGACAGAAGAACGTCCCAGTACAGTGGGCTTTAAACCGCTATAATCTATTCTTTGAACAAGTATACGAGCTTGAGAAAGAGTGCATACTGCACATTATAGGTGGTGATCTGTTTGATAGACTCCCCAATATGGAAGAACTGGAACTCTACTTCACGTTTATTCGTGGAGTGGAGATTCCAACTATTATCTATGACGGAAACCATGAAGCTACTAAGAAGAATAAGACATTCTTTACACAGCTCAAGCAAGTTACTAGCTACATCAATCCTCTAGTACAGATTATAGATAGTTCTTATGTTGACGAATATCTAGGCTTTGGTATCTTACCTTATGCCGATCTTCATCGTAAAGACAGTATTGAGAAGTTTAATGCAAGTCAACCTCTATTTACTCATGTCCGTGGCGAGATACCGCCTCATGTTAAACCAGAAGTAGATTTAGATAGGTTTGAAGACTTTCCTATAGTTTTCACAGGAGACTTACACTCCCACAGCAACAGTCAACGCAACTTAGTATACCCTGGCAGTCCTATGACTACCTCTTTTCATAGAAGTGTAGTTAAGACAGGTTATATGCTTATTGATGAGTTAGATTGGAGCTGGACGTGGAAGGAGTTTGAGCTACCACAGTTATTGCGAAAGACAGTATCAGATCAATCCAATATGATAGCAAGTGGTTATCACCACACTATCTATGAAGTGGAAGGCGATATGCAAGAACTAGCAGGTGTCAAGAACTCAGACCTCTTAGACAAGAAAGTAGTAAAACGAAAATCCGAGGCAAGTCTAATAATAGATAAAGATATGTCCATACAGGACGAGCTAGTAGAGTATCTAACCTACATATTAGAATTACCAGAAACGGCAATACCAGACATAATAGGAACATACAATGATTACGCTTCAAAAGTTGAAATGGGATAATTGCTTTAGTTACGGTTCTGGTAATGAGCTGGATTTAGATGATAACACAGTAACGCAAATTATTGGTACTAACGGTATGGGCAAGTCGTCCATACCGTTAATCATCGAAGAGGCTCTTTATAACAAGAACTCAAAAGGCATTAAGAAAGTAGACATACCAAATAGATATGTCAATGATGGCTATAACATTAGTCTATCATTTGAGAAAGATGAGTCAAACTATCTTATTACAGTTCAGCGTAAAGGTAGTATCAAAGTAAAGCTAGAGAAAGACGGCGAAGATATTAGTAGCCATACTGCTACTAACACATACAAAAGTATACAAGCTATCCTTGGAATAGACTTCAAGACATTTTCACAGCTAGTATATCAAAACACAAATGCAAGCCTACAGTTTCTTACTGCAACGGATGCCAATCGCAAGAAGTTCTTAATCGACCTTCTTCAGCTTGAGCATTATGTAGATCTGTTCGAGGTATTTAAAGCTGCCGCTAAAGAGGCAACAACAAAGCGTACAACAGCGTCAGCCAAGTTAGCAACCGCAGAAAGATGGTTGAAAAATAATAAATTGACTGATACTGACATACTGCCAATGCTGAAAGTGGAAAGCGACTTGGAAAAGTATGAAGAAGATTTGCAGCATTGGACGACTCAACTTTCTAAAATTGCGGAAACAAATCGAAAAATTGAGACAAACAATCTTTATAAAAAGCAGCTCAGTGCTATAGATATTAACGCTGTTAACTCTGATAACACACAACTCATAGATGCAGACTCTATTGTATCAGAGCATGGAGAAATAAAAGCAGCCGCTACGGGTGCTCAAAAGACACTAGCAAAGCTAGAAAGATTAAAAGAAGAATGCCCTACTTGTAAGCAACCCATCGACATCTCTGTAGAGAAGGAGATGATTGCATTAGAGCGTGAGAAATTATCAAAAGCTAAGGAGCGATTAAGTGAGCTTACTACAGAAATTCAAGGAATTAAAGACAATAATCGAAGATTCGAGCGTAACCAAGAGGTTATCCGTAATTGGGAGCAACTGTTTCAAGTTCATGACGCGAATCTATCGACATCTTTATTGGATGTGGCAGAGTGCGAAGCCCGCGTGGAGACTGGCCGTGAAGGAGTACAGACAGAGAAAAGCATTCTACAAGGCATCACACAGCAGAACCAAGAGCGGACTAAACGAAACACCAGAATCCAAGTAATACAAGAACAAACAGATGAGTTCGAGGCACAATGCGCTAAGTATACAAACGAACTCAAAATTGTAGAAAAACATGAAGGCACTCTTGATATACTCAAGAAAGCGTTTAGTACTAATGGTCTCCTAGCCTACAAGATAGAGAACTTAGTAAAAGAATTGGAAGAGCTTGTAAATACATATCTTGCAGAGCTATCCGATGGTAGATTTACACTTGAGTTTGTAGTATCAAACGACAAACTGAATGTGCAGATCACCGACACAGGGAACATTATTGACATTTTAGCGTTATCTAGTGGTGAGTTGGCTCGTGTAAATACAGCGACACTCCTTGCGATCAGAAAGCTAATGGGAAGTATATCCAAGTCAAGAATCAATGTATTATTTTTAGACGAAGTTATCAATGTTTTAGATGAGACAGGCAGAGAGCGTATGGTAGAGGTGTTACTCAGAGAAGACCTCAATACTTATATCGTATCTCATGGTTGGACACACCCTCTCCTTGAGAAGATTGAAGTCGTCAAGAACGGTAACGTTAGTAGTTTGGAGTGATGATGAGTGCAGGTAGACGCAGGTTGTGGTGGAGACATATTAAAGCTAAAGAAGAACTAGGGCTTCAAGAGTCCAAGGCGAATGAGGAAGAAGATGGTAGATTCGAGAGCGAAGGGAGCGAGGGGCGAGTACCTAGTGAGGGACATGTTGAGAGAATCGACTGGGCTGAAGTTTGAAAGAGTACCAGCGTCAGGAGCACTAGAGTATTTGAAAGGGGACTTATATGTCCCTAATCAACGTAATCATTTTTGTATAGAAGTAAAGAATTATAAAGAGTCTGCATTGACAGATAAGATATTCACACAACCTAAAACAAACAATTTGATTCGTTGGTGGAAGAAAGTAGTAATACAAGCGGCAGGTGGCGATCAAAAGCCAATGCTATTTTTTAAATATGACCGTTCTAAAGTATTTGTATGTACAGAACAGAAGCCTGAGAATACACAACAGTATTTGTATATAGCTTTTCTGGATTGTTATGTACTATTAGCAGAAGAATGGTTGGAAGCAGAAAAAGTGGAGTGGATAGGTGGCTTTTAGTTTTAATGAAGCAACAGGTAGTAAAGCACGTAAAACCATAGTAATTGATGCCTTGAATTTGGCTTTCCGTTGGAAGCATCAAGGTAGAACAGACTTTCGAGATGACTATGTACAAACTGTAAAATCCTTAGCCCAGTCATACAAATGTGGTAATATTATTATTACCGCAGACTGGGGCTCTTCCACTTACAGGAAGGGTATATTACCAGAGTACAAGCAGAATCGAAAAGACAAGTACGAAACACAAACAGATGCAGAGAAGCAAGCGTTTATAGACTTCTTTGACGAGTATGAAGGTACACTAGAACTATTAGCAGAGTCGTTTGAAGTTCTTCGTTATCAAGGTGTAGAGGCAGATGATCTTGCTGCCCACCTCGTAAAGCGTAAGAAAGAGTATAATTTAGAAGAGATTTGGCTAGTATCGAGTGACCGAGATTGGGATCTTTTGATTCAAGACGGAGTAAGTAGGTTTTCTTACGTTACCCGTAAAGAAGTTACAATAAATAACTGGGATGAACACTATGGCGTATCTCCAGAAGAGTATATCTCTTTCAAGTGTTTAACCGGCGATAAGGGCGACAACGTTCCAGGCATCAATGGTATAGGGCCAAAGAGAGCTGAGCAACTTATCGGAGAGTATGGAGACGCTATGACCATCTATGATAATATTCCCATAGCTGGTAAATATAAGTATATTCAGGAGCTAAATGCAAATGCAGAGCTGCTCTTGACAAACTATGAGTTAATGGACTTAGTAACATATTGCGATGATGCAATTGGTGCAGACAATGTGTCTGATATAAAGCGGAGAATGACGAATGCAGATTGATTATAAGAGAGACAACTATTTATCAGAGTTTAGTATAAAGACTTTGGAAGATAGATATTTAGTAGAGGGCGAAACGTCCCCTCAAGATGCGTTTGCAAGAGCAGCAAGAACCTTCGCTGATGACGAGGCACACGCACAAAGACTATACGATTACGCTAGTAAGTTGTGGTTCATGTTTAGTACGCCTGTTCTGAGTAACGGCGGTACTAGCCGAGGAATGCCCATTAGTTGTTTTCTGAACTATGTAGAAGATTCTAGAGGCGGTATCACTGGTCACTATACAGAGAATGCTTTCTTGTCTAGTGTAGGCGGTGGAGTTGGTGGTTGTTGGAATGACGTAAGGTCAGTAGGAAGTAAAACCTCTGCGGGGTCAGAGTCAACTGGAGTAATTCCTTTCTTGAAAGTGGTTGATGCAGAAATGCTCGCTTTCTCACAAGGTGTAACAAGACGAGGTAGTTATGCAGCATATTTGGAAATGTCTCACCCAGAGATTGAAGAGTTCTTGGACATTCGTAAGCCTACAGGCGGAGACGTTAATCGCAAGTCTACTAACTTGCATCATGCTGTCACTGTTTCTGACGAGTTTATGGAGCTGATCGAAGGAGCTACAAGAGAAGAAGGTTTCGATGATTCATGGGATTTAGTAGATCCACACAGTGGTGAAGTTACGAAGACTGTATCAGCTAAGACACTTTGGGTAAAGTTGATCCAAAACCGTGTTGAGACAGGCGAACCATACATCATGTTTAAAGATACAGTTCAGGCCGCTTTACCACAGTTTCAGAAAGATGCAGGATTACAGGTACATCACTCTAATCTTTGTTCTGAAATCACACTGGCTACAGATGATCAGCGCACAGCAGTATGTTGTCTATCAAGTGTAAATCTGGAAGAGTATGACGAGTGGAAAGATAATGAGCAATTCATTCCTGATTTGGTACGAATGTTAGACAATGTACTTGATCACTTTATTGATAACGCACCAGACGAGCTTTACAGAGCGAAGCTAAGTGCAGAGAAAGAGAGAAGTATTGGCCTGGGCGCTATGGGTTTCCACGCCTATCTTCAGAGACACAACATTCCGTTTGAGAGTGTACTTGCAAAAGGCGCAAACAATAGAATGTTTACAAGAATTAAATCGGAGGCAGTACGTGCAACAAGACAACTTGCAGAAGAAAGAGGAGAGTGCCCTGACGGTAAAGGTTACGGCGTACGTAATGCTCACTTGCTTGCCGTTGCTCCTAATGCTAGTAGTAGTATTATATGTGGTAATACAAGTCCTAGCATTGAGCCTTACCGGGCTAATGCTTTTACGCAGAAGACTAAAAGCGGTAGTAGCCTTCTTAAAAACGAATACTTACAGCACGCACTTCAAGAAATAGATATGGATACGGACGAAGTTTGGAAAAGCGTTATCACAAATGGTGGATCGGTTCAACAGTTAGACTTCTTAGATGATTACACTAAGGATGTATTTAAGACAGCAGTAGAGATTGATCAGAAGTGGATAATTGAGTTTGCAGGAGATCGACAGAAGCATATTTGCCAAAGTCAGTCGCTAAATGTATTCTTTCCCGCTAACGTTTCAAAGCAAGAGCTTCATGCAGTACATATGATGGCTTGGAAGCAGAAAGTAAAAACTCTATACTATTTGCGAAGTGAAGCGATAAAGAGAGCAGAGACAGTATCAGACGAAGCATTAAGACAGTATATGTTCGATACAATTGATGAAAATGATTGTTTAGCGTGTGAGGGTTAAGATGAGATTACTTAAATTTAGTGCAGAATGGTGTCAGCCTTGTAAGATGTTGGCAAAAACCTTGGAGGGGATTAACGTCCCCTATACTATCTCAAGTATTGATATTGATGATAGCCCAAACCTAGCAGCAGATTATAAAGTTCGAGGAGTGCCAACTATGGTACTTGTAGATGATAATGATAAAGAAGTAGGCCGCTTAGTTGGAGTTAAGACTAAAGCCCAGATAGAGGAGTTTATAAGTGAGTAATTTACTAGAAGAAAGAGAATACTATAAGCCGTTCAATTACCCGTGGGCATTTGAACATTATAAGTCACAGCAGCATATGCACTGGTTGCCTGACGAAGTAAATCTTGCTGATGACTTGAAAGATTTTCGTGAGAACCTTAGCCCAGGAAACAAGTCACTCTTAGCAAACATCTTTCGTTTCTTTACACAGGCTGATGTAGATGTATGTTGTGGCTATGCTACACATTATCTGCCAACCTTTAAGCAGCCAGAAGTACGAATGATGTTATCAGCTTTTGCAGCTATGGAAGCAGTACACCAGGAAGCATACTCATTGTTACTAGAGACACTTGGGTACGGAGATGATGAGTACAAAGAGTTCATGAAGCATAAGGCGATGATGGATAAGCATGAGCACTTAAGCAACTTTGGTATGGGCTCTAAGATGGATATTGCAAAAACAATGGCTATCTACTCAGGTTTTACCGAAGGAGTACAGCTGTTTAGTAGTTTTGCAATTCTATTGAACTTCCCGCGTCATAACTTGATGAAGGGTATGGGACAGATTGTTACTTGGTCTGTTCGAGATGAAAGTCTCCACGTTGAAGGAATGTCACAGTTGTTCCGTACATTCATTCAAGAGAATCCAGAATTGTGGAACGATGATCTGAAGTATGAGATCTATTGTGCCGCAGAGCGATCAGTAGAGCTAGAAGATGCGTTTATTGACTTATGTTTTGAAGGTGCAGATGTCCCAGACCTCACACCAGAAGACGTTAAGTTATACATTCGTTATATTGCAGATCGCAGACTACTAGGACTAGGCTTGAAAAAGATCTTTGGAAGTGAAAAGAATCCTTTGGATTGGCTAGACTATATGCTAAATGGCGTTGAACACGCTAACTTTTTTGAAAACAGAGCCACCGAGTATTCCAAAGCGAGTACTACAGGTAATTGGCAAGATATATTTAAGTAAAAGAAAAGGGGGCTATTGCAGCCCCCTTTTTATTACTCTTCAGTTCCGAAAGTTTTAACTTCTTCAGGCGTACCATCTATAGTTGCTTGAGCGATTGCTCTTTCAGCTACATCAGTAACGATGAGAGGATTGTCTGCCATCTCTTCGCCCGTCACATTACCTTCTTCATCATATGTATCCACTAACACTTGTTCTACAAGAGCTTCGATAGCTGGGGTGACTACAGTTTCCATAATCTCGCCCATCTCGCCCGTCTCTTCATTATATTCGTACTCGCTTGTTCCTACTGTTACTGAAGACTCTTCTCGACCTTCAGATAAAACATACTTCTCCAGTCTAAGAGCAGCTTTTTGATACTCTTGAAGCTGAGAATTGAACAAATTATTGGCACGATTAGTATCTGTAGCTATTTCTACGCCATCCATGTAAGTATTAAATTCGCCATCATTTTTACGAAAGGAGCGCTCTCTCTTCCATTGGGGCCAATCCCTGTCTATATACCTTTGTGTTCTAGAGTCTAACTGCTGCGACGTTAAAGGAGTCGCTCCCTTCTGTACAAATATCATTCTTGTTCTCCTATCACCGCAATTTCGGTAGATGCTGTAGGCTCTACTGTTGTTTTAAGCCATGTGTTTATTCCATCAGTTTTTATTACATAGTCGTAAGCAATGCCTTCTCTAGCAAGCTTTCCGTCTATAAATACTCGTGATACTTTAAGACCTACAGGAATTGGGTGCCGTTGATGGTGGTTTCCTTCGCTGAATATCACATCGTCAATTGAACCTGTGAAACTGGCTTGCGCTCGAAGGGCGAAATTACTATTTCCACTAACTGCCGTTAAAGTCTCGGAGTATGTTTCATTACTGCTACGACTCGTACCTTGTACCGTTGTACTGCCACCCAGTCTCGGTTGAACCTTGCCTGCACTTATATTGCTCAAAGTAAAAGTTAGTGTATATGCCTGCCCTATTTTGTAGTCAAACGGCTGCGAACAGTTGCTGCTGGAGGCAGTCGTAGCGTTGGCTGTGCCTCCATCAATTACCCATCCCGTTGATAAGTTCCAAATACTATCATTAACGAATCCAGGGTTTAGTGCTAGGTTATCGTCGGCAGTAGCCTCTAGATATACTTTTTCTCTCCTTGCTTTCTGATTTGAGAGAGTGCGTAGCTCCTCTCTCAAAATCAGTGCATCTTTTGTAATATTAACTGCCATTTCGCACCCCTATTATTGCATTTACAGTTGAACCTGAGGGTGCAACAGACACTAAGACCCAAATACTTGTACCATCTGTCTGAACTTGATAGTCATGGGAAGCGCCTTCTCTCGCAAGCTCCCCGTCAATGTATACGTCTTGCACAGTGTAGCCGTATGGAAGCGTGTACTTACTCCCTACCGGAGTTAGGTAGAAGGTTCTTTCTTCAACACGTACTTGATTTCTGAGAGAGGAAAGCTCCTCTCTCAAATTTACTGCTGGTTTTGTTATTTTTACTGTCATAATTATTCCTCTACTACTAAATCGTTGCTTGCGCTAAGTGCTACGCCTGCGGCTTCTGTTGTGTTTGATACTCGCTGCAATCCTCTGAAGACGGAACGTGCTCCGCCGTCGCCACCATCGTTAACGCTGCCTACGTGTAGTAGCTTCGTATCTTCGTCATAGGCAAGCGCCCTGATTTCGTTTGAAGTACCATAAAGAGTACATGCTGCGTTTTCTCGAAAGAGAGGTTCTTCGTCTCTATACATTTTTTCTACCTGCCCGGCTGTAGCTGCACTAGTAGACATACGAAACATGGAGCTACCGCTCCCATGAGTTCTTACAAGCTTAAAGTTATCTCCGTGGTTTAGGCCCTCTAGTGCGGCTGCAAAGGAGGCACTAGAAGAAGTGTCTATAACTACATCCAGCTTGCCGTTAATATAACTAGAAAAGATGTTACCTTTCTTTACAATGACGTACTGAGTCCAATTCGTTAGTATTGGATAACGAGCATCTATAGTTTGAGAAAGCGTTAATGATGTAGTTGCAAGACTGCTATTTACGCGTCTTACAGTCAGTGTCCTGTTACCCGTACCACCTCCGAGAGTAACATAGTAACCCTCCGCCTGTGGATTATAAGCTACAACTGACATATAAGCTTGTATGCCTGCAGTACCAAAAATAATATCAGTACTTTTACCCCACCAAGCCCAAGTATAATCTGTGCCTGGATGTGTAATAGAGCCTGTTACGTCTTCTAAACTATCATTGTCGCCAGTTCCTGTGTAACCAACCAGTTCCGTATTTGTGGCTGCGGGGGCTACCTGGAAACTTCCTCTAAGTGCCATCAGACTGTTGTGTCGGGATCGATCCGCTACTGCTTCTTCGACTTTTACATCTGTAAAGATACTTGTTCCGCCTTGAGAACGTAAAACAACTCTTGTAGTTGTTGCTTTAGCGACCCATTTGTAATAGTTAGTCCCTACATTAGCCGTGGCCACAGAACCCGCAAGGGTCGTGCCGGTAGTGCCTCCGCTACCGTTACCGGTCTGATGAACTACTACCGCTCCATTATCTTGAGAAATTTGTACGGTTGTTATGTAAGATTTCCCGATAATAGTAGGAACGTCTTGATAGCGCTCTCCTCTATTATCAAAGTTGGAGCCAGTAATACTATACTGCCCAGTTGCATGAGCACTCGAGCTACCTGTTCCTACAAGTTGTTCGGTCCAATTCGTATTAGTTTCGAGATCTCCGTTTATAACAGGGCCTACAAGGTCTACATATAAATTATCTATGGTGCCTACAGCGGAGCTAGTACCTTTAAGCTGGATATTATCATTAGATGTGCCTTTTAGAAGCCCATTGAACATGCCTATGGAGTTCTGAACATAACTATCGCCTCCTCCAATCTTTACACCAAGAGATCCTGCTGAAATTGTTGAAATACGGAAGCTAACTCTGTAGAGTTTACCTTCTTCGATGCCTACATCAGTAAGGCGGGCAAGCTCTCCACTCGTGGTGCCGTCAGTATTAAAAACACCTCCAGAAATAGACGTACCCGCAGCTAAACCTGCCCAGCTTCCTGCAGAGCTGAAAAAGTCCGTTACCAAGTTAGTATTTGATATATCTGTATCATCAGTGTCCATCAGAGTTGCAAGCTGAGTATCTCCAAGCATCCAACCTGTGTTATATCCAGTAGTTGTGACACTGTGCATTCCGTTAGAGGGGTCTCCCTCTTTGCGCGCTATTCTACCAAGTACGGCTCCGTTTACTTCTGCTAGGTCGTTGCCAATTGCTTCAACTTCTGAAGAGTAAGGGCTTCCATGGGATAGTATCATATCTCCCGTCCAAGCACCTCCTGCATCAGGAATGTAACGTTCGTAAGCATTTGAAGTATTCTGATAATCGTTCCCTAGGTATGCTAGATCTGCATCGGGAATTGGCTCTACATAGTATATGCGGGAACCACTATCACTAGAGTTTGCATTAAAGTATAGCTTATTATCATCTAAAAACTTGATGCTCTTTGCGTACAAAGTCCAGGTACTTGCACTAATATCAACAACGCTTCCATCATCCTTAATAACAGAAACACCTGAGTCGGTTGCCACTGCAATAGTAGGTACAGGAAGGTCTGTATCTGGGTTGATTGGTGCGTTGGGGAGAACGGTCATATCTACGTCGTTGACTCGCTCATTTACAATTGGCTGGAGAAGGTTTGTTATTAGAGCGGGAACATTAGTGTAGTCGTATTCCCCTATAGAGATAGGCAAGTAGCCGGATTGATTTGCACGGTCATGGTATTTACCAAGCGCATCCTTTATAAACTCTACAGTTAGTAAGCCAGATTGAGGGTCAGTTGTATTAGTCATACCGATACACAAAACTCCGTTTAGGGCAGATACCGATGTAGCTACGTTATCAGATGATACTTTCCACCAATAAGGGTAGACGCCAACCGTTGACCTGTTAAACACCATCCACATAGGCATAGTAAAGTCATCTGCATCGTAGATAGTAACCTTGTTAGACTCAGCAACAATCACAGCAACCGCAGGAAAATCTTTTCGAGAGCCACGAGTAGCAGTACCCAAAGTTTCGTTGTACCAGCTCGTCTTGCTCGTACGCTTTCTCCAAGCTCCACCGTCAGAGTCTTTGCTCGTATCATAAACAAATACGTCAACAGCAGTTCCTGATTTAGACTGGGCTATGGCTGCAAGGTTCTGGGTAGCAATACTATCAATTGATCGTAAGCTATCATACGTTGTTTCCTTGAATTGTTCAGTCTCATTAAGATAACCTTTTGCAGTCTCTTCGTGAGTTTTGGCAGTCGACTGAGATCCTAGACCTGATGTAACTTTAGGGTCTAGGATGCTTGTCTTCTTACCTGTTACTGCCGTATTAAAATTCTCTACGGAAGTAGTGAGTGTTGCCATCTCTGTTTCGTACGCCATATTATTCTCCTGCGACTATGTCAGCCGCCGCACTTAAGGCCACTGTGATAGCGTCTGTAGTGTTAGATACTCGCTGTAGTCCTTTGAACACTGAGCGACCACTAGCAGTGCCGACGTGTAAAAGATCTTTGTCTTCCTCGTATGCAAGTGCGGCTGCGTATGGTACTGTACCATAGAGAGTACACTTAGCTCCCTCTTGGAATAGAGGTTTCTCGTCACGATAGATTTTAGCGATCTGCTC
>Ga0208660_1000366_pt1 | contig 18126 bp, 14 predicted proteins | sample DEB08_DNA_13_FD_184527 | JGI IMG/M metagenome (GOLD analysis project Ga0208660, IMG submission 184527) | Aqueous microbial communities from the Delaware River and Bay under freshwater to marine salinity gradient to study organic matter... | ecosystem: Environmental > Aquatic > Marine > Coastal ... | reverse complement strand
TGCTTAGGAGTTATTCTATTGATGAAAAAGGAAAAGAACATATCTTTTTATTTGCACCTGAAAATTGGATAATAGCAGATAGTATTTCTGGTGACTTACCCTGCCAACTTTTTATAGATGTATTGGAAAATTCTGAAATTCAGGTTTTTGAAAAAGTTATTGAAGATAATTCTGACACCACTAAAATTTTACTAAAAAGGCTTTCTGTTATTCAAAACAGAGTCATTATGCTGATGAGTGCAACAGCAATTGAACGTTACGAACATTTTGTAGAAACCTATCCAGAAATAACTCAAAGAGTGCCTCAAAGAATGATTGCTTCTTATCTTGGAATCACTCCAGAAGCATTGAGTAAAGCTAAAGGAGATCGTTTTAAAAACAAGAAATAATCATTTCTTAATGTAGATTAATGCAAACTAGGTCAATTTCAAGCAATTTTGTTCTATAATTATTAAACAAAATGAAAATGAAAAATTTAAACACATTAATCTTAGCAGGAGCAGTTATGTTATTCTCTGCTTTTACAATCAGTAACTCTATCAATTGGAAAATTCAAGAGTCACACTCAATCAAATTTGCAGGAACAGATGCAGAAGGTATTTTTAAAACATTAAACGGAGAAGTAATTTTTGATGAAGCAGATTTAGCTGCATCTTCTTTAAACTTTAAAATTGATGTAAACTCTATTAACACTGGAAATGGAATGCAAAACAAACATGCTGTTAGTTCTAAATGGTTTGATGCAGAAACTTATCCAACAATCAACTTTCAATCAACTAAAATTACTAAAGGAGCTGAAGGTTATTCAGTAACTGGTGACTTAGAGATTCATGGAGTAAAGAAAGTGGTAACAATGCCAGTTTCATTTGCAGATAATACTTTTACAACTAAGTTTTCTGTAAACAGATTAGACTACGGAGTTGGAACAATGAAAGGGATGTCTAAAAAAGTATCTAACGAAATTAAATTGGATGTAACTATCCCTGTTTCTAAGTAATAAACAATGAGAAAGTTATTAATTCAAGGAATAATTGCAGGTATTTTATCAGCAATTGCTTGTATCATTTATCAAAATGTTTACCAAGAAATGCTCTTTGTAGATTTTGGAAAAATGATAAACTCTGGTTCCATTATAGGAGCTTGTTTAATATCTTGCTTGCTAATGGCAGTGGGGTATTGGTTAATAGTAGAGAAATTAGGGAAGGCGAAATTAAAAGGATGGCTAAACATAGCAATCATGCTATTTTCGTTCATCAGTATATTAGGGCCAATTTCGGTTTCTTTACCTCTAGATATTGAGTTTCCCGAAATGTTTATTGGCTTATCAATTCCAATGCACTTCTTCCCTCCTATGGTGTTCTTTGGATTAGCTCCATTTTTTGATTCAAAACCTACTAATTAACTAACAATCTTATATTTTAAAAGCCTTCTTCTCTATTGAGTTGAGGGCTTTTTTTTATATAAAAATAAAATTTAATCTTTTTATTTTTAGGCTTTAAGAATTGTCTAATTGCCTTTTAGTAACCAGATTAAATCTCCAAAGCAACATACCTGCAGAGGCTCCCAATCCTACAAGGAAACCTAACCAAATTCCTTCTGATCCGTATCCAAAAGTAATTCCTGCCAAGTAGCAAATAGGAAAAGAGATTATCCAATAGGCTACAAAAGTAATTGCTGTAGGGATTTTTACATCTTGCATTCCTTTTAATGCTCCTAAAACAACTGCTTGCATTCCATCAAATAACTGAAAAAAAGCAGCAATAATCATCAATTTAGCTGTAATTGCAATCACTTCGGTATTGTCTTGTTGGTTAGCAACATCATTCACATCTAAGTAAAGTGTTGGCAAAAACTCATTATAAATCATAAAGAAAATAGCAAAAATCACATCCATAATAAGGATAAGAAGAAAGATAGAAAAAGCTATTCGCCTTAGCTCTTTAAAGTTCATTAGTCCGTATTGGTTTCCAACTCTAATAGTAGCTACAACAGCTAATCCCATTGCAAACATAAATGTCATAGAAGAAAGGTTAAGAGCAATCTGATTGGCTGCTTGAGGGTTTTTACCTAATGTTCCCGAAAGCCAAATACCTGCAGTGAAAATTCCAAACTCAAAAAACATTTGCAAAGCAGATGGAAAACCAATTCCGTTTAGTTTTTTAATAGTTGTTTTTAAGAATTTCTCTTTCCATAAATTTTCAAAGTAGACTAAGAATTTATCTTTCTTAAAGATATATAAATACATAGCAATTGCCATTACAACTCTAGATATTAAAGTTCCCCAGGCTGCTCCAACAATTCCCATTTCTGGGAAAATCCAAATTCCATAAATCAATACATAATTAAGAACAACATTTAGCACATTGGCAATAATTGTTGCCCACATAGAATATTTTGTTTGTGACAAACCATCTGCAAACTGCTTAAATGCTTGAAAAACTGCTAAAGGAATTAGCGAAAGTGCAACAATATTTAGGTAAGGAATTGCCAACTTTACCACCTCTTCGGTTTGTTTCATGTGGTATAACAGTGGCCTAATAAAAAAGATGATTAACGTTAATAAAACCCCTAAACCTGTCACAAGTAAAAGTCCATTTTTAAGTACGCTTTTACCTTCTTTAGTATTATTTGTAGAATCTGATGCGGCTACCAAAGGTGTAATTCCTGTAGAGAAACCCAAAATAACCGACATTCCTATGAATAAGAAACTATTTCCCAAACTTACAGCAGCAAGTGGTCCAGTTCCTAATTTACCAACCATTATGTTATCTACCAATCCCACAACCGTATGCCCTAATAATCCTAAGATAATTGGCCAAGCAAGTTGTAAATTTCTATTGAATTCTTTGGTATAGGTTTGTAGCATCTTATTTATCGAGTAAACTTTGGAAATGATTCCTAAAACTTGAATTTATTAAACAAAAGTAAACTGATTAAAAGCTAAAATGAAATTTTAAGTCAAATAAGATTATTATAAACTATACTGTGGAATAGCGCCACTCATAGAAGCAACAATACCTCCTATTTTATTTGCAAAAGTTGCTGCCTCAATAACATCATTATTTTTAAAATAACTTGAACAAAATGCAGCAGAAAAAGAATCTCCTGCTCCAATTGTATCTTTTACAGTAATTGGTTGTGAAGCAACATCAGTGAAAATTTTATCTTTGTAAACCAAACAACCATCAGCTCCTTTGGTAATTATCACAACAGAAATTGAAGGATATTTATTTATCAATTCATTAATAAAGTCTTTAAAATTCATCTTTTTATAAAACAATAAATCAGAGAGGATTTCTACCTCTTCATCATTTAATTTAAGAATTGAACATTTTTTTAGGGAAAAATCTAACATAGATTTTGAGTAGTAGGATTGTCTCAGGTTTGCATCAAAAAAAACATGTTTAAAATCACAATCATCTAATATGATTTTTAAACAAGATTGGCTTACGGGATTTCTTTGAGCAAGAGTTCCAAAATAAAAACAATCAAAACTTTTAATTGATTCAAAATCAATAAATTCTGAATTTATATGATCAAATGCTACGTCATTTATTATTTCATAATAAGGCTGCCCATTTTTTATTTCTACTTGGACAGTACCGGTATTTTTGTGTAAAATATTTTGAATAAAACTAGTCTCAACACCTATTTTTTCTATCTCTTTAATACATTTATTACCCAATTCATCTTTTCCAACTGCTGATATAATTGCTGAAGAAACTCCACATTTTATTGCATGTGCTGCAAAATTAAGTGGTGCTCCACCTAAGTGATAGTTATTTTCAACTACATCCCACAATACTTCTCCAAAAGCTAAAATTTTCATTTAATATAATTCTTTTACTCTATGGCTTTTGATAAATAATGTAAATACGGCTGCTAGAGCTAAACAAACACCAGCTAAAGTGATAATATTTACTGGATTGCTCCCTAATAAATCGTACAAGAAATATTGCATAGAGAATATTTGAATTATCATTGGAATAACGATAAACATATTAAAAATACCCATATAAACTCCTGTTTTACCAGCTGGTAATGATGAAGCTAACAACTTGTATGGAATTGCTAGCATAGAAGCCCATGCTATTCCTAATCCAAAGGATACTAAATAAATTTGTGACACCTCTACAATTCCATCTCCAAAAGGATTTGAGAAAGAGAATAATTGAGTGTTGTAATCTAAATATGGTAAAGCTAACAAACTAACACCTCCTAGTAGCAAACCGATAAAGTGAACTTTTTTAGCACCAATTTTTGTAGCCAAAGGAACTAAAAGAAAGGCAACAGAAAAACAAACAATGTTGTATGTTCCGTTTATGTTACCCGTTAAAATTTGAGCTTGAGCAAAAAAATCAGTTTCTGCATCAGTAGTTCCAAATATAGATTGTGATAAAGCTAAAGTTATATACTGCCAATAGCAAAACATACCAAACCAAGTAAGAAACTGAACAGGAATAAGTTGCTTCATTGTTTTTGGCATTTCTATAACTGCAACTTTAATGTCTTTAATTGTTCTTGTAAAAACATTTCCTTCTGCTTTAGCAGCCTTCATCTCAATTAATTCCTCTTCTGTTGGCGGATATTCTTTGGTTGTTAATACAGAAAATAATATGGTGGCAATTGAAGCAAAAGCACCAATACCAAATGCCCAATAAGTAAAAGTAGGGATTCCATTATCCATCTTATCTGAGAGTGATAGAATACCAAAAGAAACTATAATTGCTGGAGCAAAATTGGCTAATGTAGTACCCAATCCAGTAAAAAAACTTTGCATTAAGAAACCTAAAGAGTGTTGCTTTTCTGGCAACATATCGGTTATAAAAGCTCTGTAAGGTTCCATTGCAATATTATTTGCGGCATCCAAAATCCATAACAAACCTGCTGCCATCCAAATTGTTTCTGAATAGGGCATTAAGATTAAAGCAATACTTGCAAGAATAGCCCCTACCAAAAAGAACGGTTTTCTTCTTCCAAATTTTGGTGACCAAGTACCATCACTCACTGCTCCAATTATAGGCTGCACTATTAATCCTGTAACTGGACCAGCAAGCCATAGAATTGCCAAGTTTTCGGCATCAGCACCTAAATAAGAGTAAATAGCACTCATATTACTTTGCTGTAATCCAAAACTGAACTGAATTCCAAAGAATCCAAAATTCATACTCATAATACTACCAAAACTCATTCTACGCTTAGTACCTTTCATAATTTAAGTTTAATTAAAAGTGTTTTATCATCAAATTATCATTTGTATAAGTTATCTCCATTTTCATAGAAACAAGATCAATACTTAATTCAGACCAATGTTTATCGTTTGTCCATCTCATGTTTAGATGACCGTCTTTTCCATTAATTAATTCAAATTCTCCGTTAAATGAATCGTTAGAGTTTCTAAATTCTATAATCTTTAAAAGATCTTTAACAAGATCTTTATCTAGCATTTTTGAGATTTCTTCAAAATCAAAATAGGGTCTATTAATATCTCTTCCTACTTTGGTTTGTTCTAATAGTTCCATTTCATTTTCGGCTGCCAATAATCCTCCATAATATACTTGAGGAATACCTGGACAAAAGAACTGAATAGCTCTAGCTATTAAATATAAGTTATCTTGCCTTCCTAGTGCATCATAAAACGAACAATTTACTTGATAAATATCTAAGTTAGATGCAGCTGTACCAGTTGCTTTTCTACTTGTCTCTTTAGAATTAATATGAATGTTATTCACTAATTCATTTATCTCTGAATCTGATAACATTCCTGGTTTCCCTTCAACTGAGGCTACATCAGCAACACCAATTCCGTCATGAGTATCAAGTACTGTAATGCAATTTCTTGGACTTATAGCTAACCATTGTTTTAATCGAATGGTGTTTTTAGAATACAAAGTGTGTAAAATAAGGGGTGGCAAAGCAAAATCATAGACGAAATCTACTCGCTTAGCAATTTCTATTTGTGTTTCGTAATGTGCATGAATTTCGGCCAATGCTTTAATTCCTTTGGCATTTACGATTTCAGTTAGTTCTGAAATATATTCTAGAGTCTCCTCTAACATAAAACAGGATGTACCTGGTTTTTTTATGCAATACCCTATGGCATCAAGACGAATCATTTTAACTCCTGCGGTTGCAAAAGTTTCAATTATTGATTCAATATATTTTTTACCAATATCCGATTTAATATCAATATCAATTTGGTGTTCGCTAAAAGTTGTCCAAAACTCATGTGATTCACCATTATCTAATTTTTTTAATAAAAATGGACTATTTGGTCTTGGTCTAAAAATTTTACTAATATCATTTTCATTAGCATCATTTTTAAAAACTTTATCTTTAGTAAGAAACAAGTCAAAATATGGTGAATTTGAACCCTCTTTTTGAACAGATTTAAATTCTATAGATTCATCAGACATATGATTTACTATAAGATCTACTACAAGATCAAAGTCTTGCGATAAATCTTTTATATTTTCCCAATTTCCTAATCGTACATCTACTTGTTTATGATTCATTGGGTCATAACCAGCATCTGCACCATCTATATGAGAAAAGAATGGCAGAAGATGAACTCCTCCTTCAAGGTGTGAATGTAAGTTTTCTTTAAGAAAATTATGGAACTCGGCAATTGTACCTTTTCCAAAACGATCTATATAACTTATTAATTGAACTTTATTTTTCAAACTAAAATATTTAAATTAATAAAAGGGCAGCTTAAAAATAAACTGCCCTTCAACCGGAGTAAGAAAATCATCCTACCCCTAAACCAAAATCATAAAATCATTAAAAGTTTACATTGATTCCTGCACGGATAGTTCTTCCTGCAATTGATCTAGCTCTTACATAGTTTACTTGATTATCAGTAATAGAACCTTCTTCAGATTCAGTAATACCTATTGTATTTGTTAAGTTGTTTACACTTAAAGTTAATCTTGTGTTCTTAGCCACTTTTACAAAAGCAGTAAGGTTAACAAATGTATATGCTGGCATAATTAAGTCATTGTTATCTTGAGCAAAAGCTTTAGACTGACCCATTACATTAAGGTTAATACTGTGTCCAGCAGCAAAAGTATATGATGGCATAAAGCTATATGTTATAGCTGGTTGCCTTCTTGGAACATTACCAATGTTTACATTAGCGTCATTATCAACTATTGAAGCATCTACAAAAGTTAAAGAACCTCTAAAATCAAAACTCTTCAAGTTAATTTGTCCTTCAAATTCAACTCCTAAAGATTGGTAATCGTTACTTAATACAGCTTGAGTTGTAGCTTCAACACCTGCTTCTTCTTCGGTAAGAGCGTAAAATGCAGTAATAAATATTCCAGCATTTTTAAATCTCTTTTTGTATCCAAGTTCAGCTTGTGCCAAAGAATTCTTAGGTGCTAAGTTTTCTAAATAAGGTCCAGCTTGGTGCCATGTAGCTCTTTCTCCGTTTCCAACATAACCTTGGCTATATCTTCCAAAAACAGCACTAGACTCACTTAATAGGTAGTTAAGACCTGCAGAATATGAAACGTAACCATAGTTATAGTTGACTGGTGTAGAGTTTGCGTTATCTATTCTAGATACACTTTTTTCAGCTGCATCAATTGTTCCGTCTCCGTTTACATCAAAATTAGCTAATTGCTGACTTGGTGATACTGATCCAGTTACTCTAGCGTAGTCATATCTTACACCACCATCAAAGTTTAATTTTTCAGTAATTTCTACTGCAGTATTAATATATGGTGCAATTACATCATAGTTAGTGTTGTATTTACCTGTACAACAGTTACCCCAAAATGGCACACCATATGCAAGTTGTCCATTATTTGTTAAGTCGTTTCCATTAGCTTTTACATTAAGTAATTCAGCATCTTCACCAACTTCCATTAAATAACTATTCCATATCCAAGATGCTTCTACATTTTGATTACTCTTGAATACACCTGCGGTTACTTGTACTTGACCAAAATCTTTGTCAACTTTCACATCACTCATAAAATTGTTGAAATTTTCTAATTCAACATCAAACATGTGGATTCTTTGAACTAATCCATTGTCGGTATCACCTATAGAATCTCCAGAAGTTACTTTGTGAAGAGAATATGCTACTGGATCACCAGTTGCAGTTGTATCTCCATTTCCAGTTACAATTCCATCAATTACTGATGCTGTTGTTCCTACTTGTGCAGTAAATGGTGCAACAAATCTACCTCCGTTAATTGACATCCTTGCATTACTAGTTAAAGTCCATCCATTTCCTAAATCAAATTTCATAGATGCTCCAAAAGAGCTAGACTCAGTGTTTAATCCATCAGAAACATTTACGTTTCTTGGGTTACCATCTGGTCCTAATCCAAAACTTTGGGTTAAGAAAGGAGATTGTAAACCATTTCTGTTTGCACTAAATCCATCAATAGATCCCCAAGTTGGGTTTGCATTAGTTCCACTAACAGCAATAGGCATGGGCATGTATGCAACACTCTTATCATTTAAGTATTTTCCATAAATTCTAACATAACCATTATCATATCTTTTAGTTAAGTTAGCTTTAATTTGACCACCATTGTTTACTAAGTGATTTGCATTTTTTGCTCCTTCACCTTGTCTGTAAAAACCACCAATATTAAATGATAAATCATTAGAAATAGGTGCTCCATAATTAAAGTCAGTTCTAAAAGAATTGTAATCCAATCCAAAAGACGTCCCTACCATTCCTCCTTCTTGAGCTCCAGTTTTAGAAATAAAGTTTACTATTCCTGCAGGACCATTACTAGTCATTGTTGCAGCAGATCCACCTCTAATTGCTTCTACTCTTCCAATTGTTTGATCTACTCTTACGAATTGATCTTGAGTTCCAAAAGCAATATCTCCATAAAGTAATACGGGTAACCCATCTTCTTGAATTTGTAAATATCTAGAACCACCTGAAGAAATTGGTATTCCTCTTACTGTAATATTTGTATTTCCATCTCCTGCAGATGCTTCAGCTTTAATACCAGGAATAGTCCTGAATATTTCTGCAGTAGTTCTTGCTCCAGAATTTTCAATTGCCTTAGGATCTAATGTAGTAATAGATACACTACTTTCTAATTTAGATCTTCCGTTTGCTACTCCTGTTACTACTAATTCATCTAATCCCATAACATCTTGAATTAATGTTACATCCCAAACAACTTGTCCTCCAGATAAATCAAATTCTTTTTCAGCACTTTTATAACCTGTGTAAGAAGTTCTCAATTTTACTTGACCTGTTTTTTCTGTTGTTAAAGAAAATTTTCCATCAATATCAGAAACTGTTCCTTCTAATGTTCCTTCTATTAAAATTGCAACTCCTGGAACAGTATTGTTGCTTTCATCTACTATTGTACCTTTAATAGTGGTTTGTGATATCCCTGACGAAAACGATAGAGTTACGAATGCCATTAATAGACCAAAAATTTTAGTTGTAAAATTTATGCGTCTGCTGTATTTTTTTTTCATTTGGTATTGGTTTTTGGGTTAATACTTCCGGTCAATTTTGAAAATAGTTTTTTAAATGACTGACCGATTTTTTTTTGTTTTGTTATTACCAAATATGTAAAGTATTTATTAATCTGACAAGGCTCAAATGTATAAAAACCTACGAAAACGTTAACGTTAACGTTTTCGTAAATCTAATTTAGAATAATTCTAAATTATGTTAATATTCTTTTAATTTTATTAACTTTAGTCAACAATTTATATTAAAAAATGTCTAAAAACAGAACTACACTTAAGGATATTGCATTGGAGTTAGGAACAACAATTACAACTGTATCTAAGGCCTTAAAAAACTATCCTGACATTAGTAAAGAGACTAAAAAAGCTGTTATTAAAATGGCTAAAAAAATGAATTACGAACCTGATATGAGGGCAGTTGCACTCAAAAAAGGTAAATCAAATATCATTGGTGTAATAATTCCTGAGGTTGTTCATTTTTTCTTCTCAAATGTATTAGAAGGAATAATAAAAAATGCTGAAGAAAAAGGATATAAAATAATAATTACTACTTCTCATAACATTTCTAAACAGGAGAAAAAACATGTGAGATTCCTTTTTAATAAAAAAGTTGATGGGATAATAGTCTCTTTGGCAAATGAAACAAAAAGTGTTAAACATTTTGATATTTTAAAAGAATATGATATTCCTATTGTAATGTTTGATAAGGTTAGTGACACATTTCAGTGTAACAAGGTGAATATTGATGATAAAAGTAGTGCTTACAAAGCCACAGAGCATCTAATAAAGAAAGGATGTAAGAAAATTGCGCATATTCGAGGACCAAAGCATCCTTTAAATTCTATTGCCCGTTTTGAAGGATACAGATCAGCTTTAGAGGATAATGATATAGCTCTTAATCCTAATATGGTAATGGAATGCAAAGATGTAACTCTTAAAGAAGGGTATGACTTTACTCTTGAATTATTAAATAGTGATGACAAGCCAGATGGAATTTTTGCCGTTACCGATCAAATAGGAGTTGGGGCAATTCAAGCTGCTCAAAGTCTTGGAATCAAGATACCTGAGGAATTAAAAATAATAGGTTTTAGCGATTCTCAGGTAGCACAAATTATTCGTCCTAGTCTTACTACTATTCATCAACCAAATTACGAAATTGGTGAAACAGCAATAAGAATGTTAATTGAAGAGATTGAGCTTAGAGAGGCTCACGGAGATAGTGATATTGATTTCAGACAAATTATTCTTGACACCTATTTAATAGAAAGAGAATCAACATAAATATTATTAATCTTATTTTATTAATTTTTATCCATGTTTAAATGAGTTAAGGGGTAAATTAGTGAATGAAAAAAATCAATCCCTAGCCTTCTTCTCCAGCATAGGAACAAATTTAAAATCTCCAAAAGTCTTTTTAGTGAAATTAGTTTCAGATTCTCTTACAACCAAAGTCATTATTTGAGTTTCGTCACCTACGGGAATTACCAACCTACCTCCTACTTTTAGTTGGCTTAAAAGGTCTTCGGGAATAAAAGGAGCTCCACAAGTAACAATAATAGAATCGTAAGGAGCATATTGAGGAATTCCTTTGTAACCATCACCATAATAAAGCTTTGCAGAGATGTAGCTCATTTTAGTTAAGATTCTTTTCGTTTTATCAAATAGCTCTTTTTGTCTTTCTACACTATAAACTTTTGCACCAAGTTCAATCAAAACGGTAGTTTGATAACCAGAACCTGTTCCGATTTCCAATACTTTGTGACCTTTCTTAATCTGCAATAATTCGGATTGAAAAGCAACCGTGTAAGGGTGAGAAATAGTTTGGCCAGAACCTATTGGAAAAGCTTTGTTTTCGTAGGCATGTTCAGTAAAAGCCGTATCTAAAAAGAAATGACGAGGAATTTTTCCAATTGCCTCAATCACTCGAGTATCGGTAATTCCTTTAGCTGTAATTTCTTCTGCTAATTTCTTTCTTAAGCCTTTATGTCTGTAGGTATCTGTCAATTACTTATTATTTTCAATAATATAATTCAACACTTTAGTCATCAAATGAACTCTGTCTTTACCTCTTACATTATGCGGGTGCATAGGGTAAGCAAAGAAATCCATTTGTATTCCATCTGTTACAGATTGTTGAACCAAAGCTAAGTTGTGTTGCATTACAACTACATCATCAATAGTACCGTGAATCGTCAATAATTTACCCTCCAAATCTTTCACGTATTGCATCAAGCTATTTTTCTTGTATCCATCTGGGTTATCTTGTGGTGAATCCATGTAACGTTCACCATACATGATTTCATACCATTTCCATTCAATTACTGGTCCTCCTGCAACTCCAGTTGTAAATACACCAGGATGTCTTAACATTAATGAAGTAGTCATAAACCCACCATAACTCCACCCGTGAACAGCTAGTCTTTTAGAATCAACATAAGGTAGTGATTTAAGATAATCAACTCCTGTCAATTGATCTTCCATTTCTACTTCTCCAATTTGTCTGTGAATTTGATTTTCGAAATTAAAACCTCTGTTAGCAGATCCTCTTCCATCAACTGTGTAAACTATGTATCCTTGGTTTGCCATCCAGTGCATCCACATACTTGCTCCTCCTCCCCAACTGTTTGTTATCAATTGTGCATGAGGTCCTCCATACACATAAATTAATACTGGGTATTTTTTATTTGCACTAAAATCAGCTGGCTTAAACATTCTAGAATATAACTTTTCTCCACTTTTAGAAGTTAATACTCCTAATTCCATAGTTGCTAATTTATATTCTTCTAAAGGATTTTTTGAAACCTTCAACTTTTCTATTTCAATAGTATGTGTCTCAATTATTTGCGTAATTCTAGGGGTTGTAGTATTTGAAAATACGTCAATCATATAGTTACCAGAGTTACTCACTTGTCCATTATGTGTTCCTCTTGAAGGAGTTACATGCATTACATCTAGTTCTTTTAATGAAACAACATATAAATTTCTCTCTCTACCATCACCTCCAGTTGCTTGAACATAAGCCTCAGTCCCAGTATTGTTAATTCCCATAAATGAAGTTATAGGAAAGTCAAAGTTGGTTAACGGATCCCAGCTTCCATTTGTCATATTTACTTTATACAAATTCATAAACCCATCTTTTTCACTCATCCAAAGCATTGTGTTTTCATCCTTTGTTGGAAAAAATCCTGGATTTTCAGGTTCTACCCATTTGTCATGCTTTTCTTCAAATACAGTTCTTACTTTATTCTTTCCCTTAACACTATATTCATTGAACCACATGTGGTTTTGATCTCTGTTTACTTCTGCAATGTAAATGCTTTGTTCATTAGGCGACCATGTTACATTAGATAAATAATGATCGTCCTTTTCTCCACCAGTATTCATCATCATTTTTCTTTTCACAAGCCCAAGAAAAGCTGTTCTTCCCTTTTTGATGTTATATACTCCTACTTTACCATATTCACTCTTTTGCCCTGCCATTGGATATTTTATTGACCTTACAGTTCCTGGAGTTTTAGAGATGTCTAGTAATGGGTAATCAGCTACATCAGTTTCATCTTTTTGATAAAAAGCCACATAATTTCCATCTGGCGACCAAAATATTCCTTTACTAATTCCAAACTCAAATCTGTGAATGGCTTGTCCTGTTACAATATTTGTGTTTGCATTTTCAACAATTGTTATCATGCTATCCTTGGCCGTAGCCAAATACAAATTATTTTCTATCGTATACGCCACTGCTTGCGCATAAAGATTAAACTCTTTGTTAGCTGCTCCTTCAGGAGTATTAATAATTATTTTTTTTCCTTTGTTATCACCTGAATAAGTGTAAATAATAGTTTGATTCCTTTGTGCAATAATCATTTCAGTAGCATTAATCATTGAGATTCTTGGAACTGAAGGCAATCCAGGAAAGTCTTTCTGAAAGAAAGCACTATCAAGAGTTAGCTTTTTTGTTTGTGTTTTAGCGTCCTTTATGTGATACGCTTTGTCTTCATAATAAAAATAATCATCTGTTCCATCAACAAATTTAAGAGCAGAAATACCTGAAGGATACAATCCCTTGTAATATCCCAAAACTGCATCATTAAGTGTTAGTTCCTTTAATTCTACTTTTTCTTCAGGAACTCTAAAATGAGGACCTGACAATGTTGAAGGAATTTCAGTTTTTTGAGAAAAGGAACAAGTTGATAGTATTATTGATAGATATAAAAGTGTATTTCTCATAATTATAAATTGAATATGAATTGTTTTAATTCTTTGTAATATGTTTGAAGTTTAGATGTCTTTTCGGGATTAGCTTTAACAAAGATATTGTAGTTTCTTTTTCCTTTAAACCTTAGGAAATAAATATGATATTCATAAGAAAACCATCTTGAAATAACACACGATAAAAAATACCAAAACCATATGTAATGATCTGTGAACAATGAAACTATAAATGATTGAACACACCAAAAGAAAAACATTAGAAACCCACCAAGCACCATGTTTATGGAGCTGTCGTATTGTCTATCTTTTATCTTACTCAGGATAAGTTTCTCTGGCAAAATTGCAGGAAAATAACTGTTCACTATTCCATAAATGGCTAATGGAAGACCTAATATAAGTCCCAAGACAGGTAGCAAGATATCATGTCGCTTTTTATTAAATAAATAAGGGCGTACCTCTTGCTCTTTGCAAGCTAGCTCTATTTCCTTAACAAAGACCAACATTTCATCAGACTCATTTGGTTTAGTATCAAAATAACTTGTTAGCTTATTATTCTTATCCTTATTCCAATTAAACTTTTTTATCAAGGTTGTTCTGGATCTTCTAATTTTAGCTAATAAAAAGTCGTACAACTCATAATAACTTTGGTTTGAGTAATCAAGCATTTCATTACTTAAACCTTCCATAATAGTTGACATTAATGGAGTAAATAAGTCATTCTCATTAGTAGAATCTGTTTTAGACCTAAATGTATCACTAGCATTAATTGCTTCACCATAACTCACTAATAAGTCAGCACACTTATTTCGTGTATTCGAATAATTAAGTCCTACTGGTACAATCCATATATCTTCATTAGATTCTTCATGAGCTTGTAGAGCGATTCTAACTATTCCTTTTTTAAGTCTTCTTAATCTATTGTCATTATCATGACTTCCTTCTGGAAATATGATAATTCTTCCTCGTTTAGAAAGTATTTCGCTACATCTATCAAAAATAGCTCTGTTTTTATCCATAAAATCAGCTCCATCCCTTTCTCTATAAATTGGTAGCATGTTTAATGCATAGAGAATTTTTGCAATAGCTGGTTTTTTAAAAACATCTGATTTAGTAAGAAAAAAAACAGGAGTAGTTCCTGCAGTTGCAATTACTATTGGATCTATTAGTGAATTTTGGTGATTAGCAGCAAATATTACAGATTTCCCTTTTGGGATATTATTGAGCCCTTTCTTGTATACACGAGTAAAATATCCCTGTTTTGTAAACCAAACAAGAATGTAAGTAATAACGTAAGGAAGAGTCCAGTTTTTAACTCTCATGAATAGTTTTTGTTAAAGAATAAACTTAATGGTAATATCTATGATAGACAAGATTATTCTATTTTATTTATCAGTTTAAATCTAAAAAAGCCGTCTCGAAAAATCGAGACGGCTTTTGTTATAGTATCAAGATGATTTCTTATCCTCCAAAATCATCAAATCTTACATTTTCATCTGGAACTCCCCAATCGTCACACATTTTGATAACGGCTTGGTTCATTAATGGTGGACCACAGAAATAAAATTCTATATCTTCTGGTGCATTATGTTTTTCTAGGTATTCTTTGATTACTGCATTGTGTACAAATCCAGAAAAACCATCTCCAGTTTCGTCATTTGTATCTTTCTTTTCTACCCAGTTATCCGATTCTAATGCATCTGATAATACTAAGTAAAATTTAAAGTTTGGAAATTCTTTTTCTAGGTCACGGAAATAGTGAATATAGAAAAGCTCAGCTTTACTTCTTCCTCCGTACCAATAAGTTACTTTTCTTCCTGTTTTTATTGTTTTAAACAACTCATACAAGTGAGATCTCATTGGTGCCATTCCAGCTCCTCCACCAATGTAAAGCATTTCTGCTTCAGACTCATTAATAAAGAATTCTCCGTAAGGTCCTGAAATCGTTACTTTATCTCCTACTTTTTGATCAAAAATATAAGATGATGCAACTCCTGGATTTACTTTCATCCATCCATTGTTGGCTCTATCAAATGGTGGAGTAGCAATACGAACGTTCAACATGATCTTTCTTCCCTCTGCAGGGTAAGAGGCCATAGAGTATGCTCTAATTACTTCTTCTTTGTTTTCCATTACTAATGGCCATAATCCAAATTTCTCCCAATCAGCATTAAATTTCTCTGGCTCTCCTGGGTGATCTTGTGGGTGTGCCTCAACATCAAAATCTTTATAATTGATAGTACAAGGTGGAATCTTAATCTGGATATATCCTCCAGCTTTGTAGTCCATATCTTCTGGTATCTCTACAATAAATTCTTTAATAAATGTTGCTACATTGTAGTTAGATGATACTGTTGCTTCCCATTCTTTAATCCCAAGAATTTCTTCTTCAATCTCAATTTGCATGTTTTCTTTTACCTTAACCTGACAACCTAATCTATGATTAGTTGCGATTTCTTTTCTGGTAAAAGAAGGTACTTCTGTAGGCAAAATTGCTCCACCTCCTTCATGCACTTGGCAAATACACTGTGCGCATGTTCCACCACCACCACAAGCTGATGGTAAGAAAATTCCTGAGTTACTTAAAGTACTCAAAAGTGTATCTCCTCCACTTACTTCTAATACTCTTTCTCCGCCATTGATATTAATGGTGATTTTACCTGATGGTGAAAGTTTTGCTTTTGCAAATAGTAACATCAATACCAATATGATGATTACCAATAAAAATACTACAATCGTTACTCCTACTATTTTAATGTCCATAGTTCGTATGTTAAATATTAAATCCTAAAAATCCTAAAAATGCTAATCCCATTAGTCCTGTAATAAGAAATGCCATACCTACTCCTCTCAATGGTGCAGGAATATTTGCGTACTTCAATCTCTCTCTTATTGCAGCTAATAATACAATAGCTATAAACCAACCAAATCCTGATCCTAAACCATAAACAGTTGCATGACCTATTGTTGGGAAGTTCTTTTGTTGCATAAATAATGATCCTCCAAGAATTGCACAGTTTACTGCAATAAGTGGCAAGAAAATACCTAGCGCTCCGTAAAGTGATGGAGAGAATTTCTCTACAACCATTTCTACTAATTGAACAATAGAGGCGATTACAGCAATAAACATAATAAAACTCAAGAAACTTAAGTCAATATCTGCATATTCAGGTCCCATCCAAGCTAATGCACCATCTTTTAGTACATACATTTCCAGTAAGTAATTTACTGGTACTGTTACAACTAATACAAATATTACTGCTAGTCCTAATCCAAATGCAGTTTTTACTGTTTTTGATACTGCAAGGTATGAGCACATCCCGAAGAAGAATGTAAATACCATATTGTCTACAAATGCAGCTCTAATAAATAATTTTAATAATTCCATAATATCTTATCTAAATAATCTTTTTACTAGTTTGCGTTTTCATCAATTAAACTTGGTGTTCTTTTCTTTTGAATCCAAATATAGATTGCTACCAAAATCAATGAAGATGGAGGTAACAGCATCAATCCATTATCTTCATAACCAATTGAATAAAGTCCTGTTTGCTCAATTGAATTACCAAATATTTCGAATCCTAGTAATTTTCCTGAACCAAATAGTTCTTTGAAGAAAGCTACTACAACAAGTATTAATCCATATCCTAAACCGTTTCCTACTCCGTCTAATATTGATCCCCAAGGTTTGTTACCAAGAGCATAAGCTTCTAAACGTCCCATAATTATACAGTTCGTAATAATAAGTCCTACAAATACTGATAAAGATTTTGAAACATCATATACATATGCTTTCAATACTTGATCCACTATAATTACCAAAGCAGCTACAATAACTAACTGTACAATAATTTTAATTTTTGATGGTATTAAGTTCCTTAATAACGATACAATTAAGTTACCCATTACCATTACGAAAAGAACTGCTACTGACATTACAATGGCATTATCCATTTGTACTGTTACAGCCAAAGCTGAACAAATACCTAGTACTTGTATTGTTACCGGATTATTTAGATTCAAAGGATCCGATAATAATTTCTTATTTTTTTTAGAGAATAAAGCTTCTTTCTTTTCAGACATATCTTTTTATTTAATCTGTTTAAACTATTATTTGAGTGCTAAAACTGCATTGGTATCAATTACCATTTGATAAGAAGAATCTGAAATCATAGTTGAATCAGACATTTCGTTTATCACTGGTAAAGTATTAGATGCTGTTATACCTTTTAAGTATTTGCTGTATACTGCCAATGATCTATCCATCATTTCTTCTACTCCTACGTGAGTAAAAGTTGCTCCACTTAATCCTTGAACTTGATATTCATTTCTCTTAAGTCCTGGCTTTAATACTTTTATAGGTCTGTATTCTCCTTCATCAGTAGTAATTACTTTTCCTAAAAAATCATCATTAAAAGGAGTTTCAGTAATTTTTGATCCTAGTCCTGGAGT
>Ga0208660_1000365_pt1 | contig 18191 bp, 23 predicted proteins | sample DEB08_DNA_13_FD_184527 | JGI IMG/M metagenome (GOLD analysis project Ga0208660, IMG submission 184527) | Aqueous microbial communities from the Delaware River and Bay under freshwater to marine salinity gradient to study organic matter... | ecosystem: Environmental > Aquatic > Marine > Coastal ... | reverse complement strand
TAGCTGCAGACTGTGGATTGGTATAATGCGGCGGGTTGTTGAGATCCTTGGGGATACCATTGCTTTGGTATCTCTATTCATCCTGTTAATCGGTGGATTGTATCTGCCCCTAATCTTTAACTAAGGAACCACATCATGAAAATTGCATTCAAGACTTCCAACTATGAAAAGATTGACGCGGTATTGGCCACCACAAATGGTAAGGCCAAGCGCCACACAATTGCTTATGCAGGTCAGATCGAGCGGGCAATTGTACACGCGGAACAAAGACTGCAGGACATCCCCAAGAATAGGCGCAAGGGTGTTGTTGTATCTTATACACCTGCAGGTCCGGGGAAAGCCTATGCGAGAAAGGGCAGACAAGTGATCACCACAAGGGTTAGCCTTGTTTGTAGCAGCCATGGATGGAATGTTACCGGGATTGAACGGGAAGAGATCTGGGCAGATCAGCCCGACAGAGTAGGGATTGAGATCACAAAAGAACAATGCCGGATCCTGCTGGATAAAGCGGTGACAGGTCTCATCATAGCAGATTGATGGTAAAACATTAGCTAAGGTATTGGCCCCGGCATTGCTGGGGTCTTGCCTATTGACTGCAGGTTTTAAATTGGTGTAAGGATTGTTTGCGGGGTCGCTGGCCCTGCCCTAGCAACATCAAACAAGGAACCAAGATCATGCCATACGGATATCATCCCGCCACACACACACCAGAAGGCTACTTGCGCGGCGGTGTTGCCGCCCCTGCATCTAATAAAGAGAATGATGTTGAGGTGCTACTTGATCAACTGCATCGGGATCAAAGCATCTATAAACGCGAACAAGCTTATAACAAGCTTAAGGCCCTAGGGGTTAACGTCTAACCTAGCCTAGCAACATCAGACCAAAGGAACCAAGATCATGACCAATATCTACACCACACCAAACGCTGATGCATACAAAGCCGCAAGGCATGCTGTACAAACTGCTGCTAAAGCCCTGCAGGAAGCGAAAGATAATCATCGCCAAGCAGAGATTCGTGTAGAGTTCATTCGTGCTATGTATGCGGATGATTTCAGCCACGCACGCTGTGGGATGTTTCAGGGTAAGCCGTCGTCGGTTTCATTGTATCGGAAAGATCCCGAAAGCCCTAGCGGTGTATCCCGTTCGGTAGTGATGCCAGATTTTGATAGCGCTGTGGCATTGCTGGATGCTGCAGGTATTCCCTTTCCTCTTTCCCCTACAGAAGGGCTAAGGAAAGCCTAGCCTAGCAACATCAAAGCAACATCAAACAAGGAACCACATCATGACCACCTTGCTAGCCGCCATCGCACTCAACTATTACAATGCAGTTGAGGCAAAAAATAATAACTTCATACGTGTTTGGGGTGAAATGCTGATCACCACACAGCGCGAAACCGGAATTGAATTGCATGAAGAAAGAACCATTCGTATTCAAATTGATCACGCAACCGCATAGTATAGCCTAACAACACCAAAGCAAAGGAACCACATCATGACCACCACCACAATTGATATCACGCCCACATGGACTGAAACCGCTCACATGCTATTGATGCTGATCGAACGCGGAGATCCTGCAGGCCAAGCCTATGCTAGGTCAGAGATCCTACGGATGGCTGCAGCCCTTGACCAGATCAAAGCGGATCAAGAGGAAACACAAATTATGGGGCTAGATGAACTGGCAGAGTATTCTAAAAATCCATAGGGCTAAACGCCTAGCTGTAGAAGACCACAGAAGCCCTTAGTGTAATAGCTGGGGGCTTTTTTGTGCCTTGTATAAGCCTGATCTAGGGGCATTGATAGGCTGTAGGCTAGGGTGCATAGGGAATGAGATAGAAGGGCTTTATATGGGCTGTTTTATAGGTGCTGGGGATGTAAGGGATCTGGGGATAGGGTGCTATAGGAATCTTGGGGATCTTGCTGCAGATCTTATAGAGTGGTGATGTAGGTGGTGGATGTAGTTAGGCTTAGGTGGTGTAGTAGGTGGTATCTCAGTCAGGTTTGGGTGTTATTTTATGCTCACAATGGCCCCTCTCTCTATCGCTCATATACCGACAATGGCCACAGCATTAGAGGGGTATACCTGCAGAAAACTAATAGCTGGATGCATAGGCACACTAATATCTGTGGGGTGTGCATACCTATTAGTTATGTTTTTCAGATCCTCTTGTTCTTTCTTTTCAGTAGCTTGATGCTGCACAGTTTAGAATAGTGTTTAGAATATATATAACAAAGGCTTAACTGCTAGGATCTGTAGGCTTTATCGGGGGGGGCAGGTGCCACCGGGGGGTACTCCCGTTAGCGTATACAACCTCTACCCAATTTCATGAAAATAAGCATGTAAACGGCTTATGCATGGATATCCCCTGATATTATGTCACGTTACCTCGTAAAGTCTTTTATACGGATGTTCGTACTGGATTTGGGTGTGTTAACAAATAGCTTGTAAATCCCTTAAAAGAGCTTGCAGTAGTGTATCTACTAATGTATTATCGTCCCTAGGCAGCAATAGGAGATTGTGGTGCTAGAAACTAATACTATTAGCTTGAGTGTACGGGTTGATACCGTACAGGATCTGATCTTTGATCCAGAGGAGGGTTTGAATATCGAATTCTCCGTATCTGGTGAGGGTGATGACACTGATGCTATTATTACGGTTTCTTTAGAGCATTTGGTTGAAGAACTCTCAGATGAACTTAGGGATGCACAGGATTCCTCCTTTCTGCACTGTGTGGCCCATGAGCTAAACCGTCTGTCAGAGATCATCCGGGAGAGGGCATTGTATATGGAAGAGAGTGTGGAGAAGATTGGTTACCTTTATTCACGTAATCTTACCACTTTGCTTGATACGGATGAGGGTCTTCCTGAATGAGCATCCATGATTATCCTATTGCTGCTGGTATGACTGCCACGGATCTAGGTCGGTGTGGAGAGAACCTAGTTGCTTATGTTCTAGAGCGGAATGGTATGCCCTGTACTGTGGTAGATCGCAGGGGAACGGATATGTGGTGTAGTAGGGGTGATGGGAAGCTTATCACGCTAGAGGTTAAATCTAGTCTTAGCTTAGCTAATGTGGGTGTGTCTGGTCATAGCTTCGGGATTAATACCGTGAAAGCTGATTGGGTTGCTTTTGTGTCTCTTATTAGGGAGTCGGTTATATTCCGGCCTTGGGCATCTATTAAGAATAGGCATAGGGTGCATATCCGTGTTGCCGATTTCACTCCTGAAGCTATGCAAAGTACCTTCAAGGATATGTATGGGGGGGTTACACATGACTGAGGTTATTACGGTATATCTAGATAGCTTTAGGAAGTATAGAAATCCTCAAGAGTACTATAGCTGTCCCCGTGCTACCTGTGGAGATCTGGTTGAAGAGGGTCATGGTTTTCTCATCCAGAAGCTCCTTAAGCGATATGCTTTAGAGTATTCTGTAGAGGACACTTCAGTACATGTGCGGGTACTTCGGGGTGACACTCTGTGTTTTGTAGAAATGCCTCTGTCTTCGTGGATTGCTCCTCCTAGTAAGGAAGTTCCTGCAGGTTTAGCTGCATACCACCAAAGACAGAAACTGTAGGTGCTATTTGGGGATGAGCATGCTCTGTGGGTCTACACCGGAGCTTACCTTGTCCAAGAACCACCTAGGCCTTCTTCCGTGTCCACTCCATGTCTTCTTTGGATCATCTGGTGATTGGTACATAGGGATGGATACATCGGTCTTGGTTCTACGCTTACTACGGGAAGGGAAGAGATCATCCACGGTGACAGAGAGCTTATCCATGAGACCGTATATCTGGTTTCTGGCATCCTCTATGCGCTTATGCTCTGCTTTCTGTTTAGCAAAGACGATCTCTTGTTCCAGCTTTTCTAGCTCTGAAATGCTTAGGCCATCCAACTTCATCTTGATTCCTTTCCGGGGTTGATGGCGGACAGTCTTAAGGCTGTCTTTTATGTATAACAAGCCCCAAACAAAGAAAGCAGCCTGTGCTAACAGACTGCCTTAGATCGTAGGGTACCTACTATGGGTATAGTATAGTCTTACTTTTCCCAAGATATGGGTATAGGGTATCATACTTTTGTACCTTTGTATAGACCCTATCTGTTGACATTGTTAATGTTGTTTGCCATAATATAGAGGAAGGGCAATGATGCTCTCAAATCCCCCCACATGATCAATCTTCATTATATCCGTGCCGCTATCCAGCAGGCCACAGGTACACGGCTCACACTTGAGCGTACCCGTGAATTACTTGTTGAGGAAGGTCTGATTACCCAAAAGCAGGCAGATAATGATGCTGACCTGTTTAAGGGGTATTCGGATTATTATTACACGGATACAGCAGAAGCTGCTGTGGATGATCTTGATACTGAGATGGGGCTACCTGAATAAGTTATGGAGATCAAAATGTCTAAAGGCAAAGTTTCAACACAATCCTGTGCAAAGCCAACACCTGTTAATGCAGGTGCATCGTTTAAAGGTTCAAAGAAGAAGTAACCCTGCTTCTTTTTTGATATGACTGAACATGACACATCAAGGCTCCGTGAAGAGTTGCATGATTTCCAGAGTGAGACAAACAGGCGTCTCACTTCCTTGGAGACTTCTGCAGCCGTGAATGCCGTCCACCAAACCAATGTGGAGAACCGTCTTCATGCTATTGAAGACAATACAAAGTGGCTGATCCGTCTAGTTTCCGGGGCAGTGATACTAGCCATTGTAGGTTACGTTATTGGTGGGGGTTTAAACCTTGGGTAATGCAAAACCTGCTATCATCGGTGTCATCTGTGCTATGCTAATTACGTTCAGCCTTTCTGTGGGTGGACGTATTGAAGGGTATTTCTTTCCTGTCGTGGTGAATACACAGATTACCTCTGCGGAAGGTGTTACCGACTACAGCACCCGTATCTCCGGGCAATCGGATAAACTACGAGAATGTGATTATGACAGTCTGGTTTGGTACTCAGAGGGTGCAGGGGTGGCATCCCGTATTTCCATTATCTTTGAAGAACGCACGAAGCGCAGACAGGCTGGTGTATTCTTTTTTGGTCCTTGGGTTCTGAATTCCACGGAGGCTGACATACGAGAATCCTCCCGGTCCTCTGTTTTCCATAGGTGTCACCCTTTGTGGCGTACCGAAACAGCTTTCTACGGCCCTAACGCTCAGAAGCGTGAGAAGACAGATACGCCTGCCCCCACAGATAAGGAGAAACTGGATGCCCAGTAAGAAAGAGCTAACACCACGACAGGAGGCCCTTTTGGAGGCCCTTATTGGCCCCGCTAAAGGTGACATCCGTGAAGCCATGGATCTCGCTGGATACAGCCCGACTACTTCCATTCGTGAGGCAGTGAAGCCTATCCGGGAAGAGATCACAGAGGCTGCATCCATGATTGTGGCTATGCATTCTCCACAGGCTGCGGGTGCAATGGTAGGTATTCTGAAAGACCCTGCTGCATTGGGTGCTAGGAATATCATCGCTGCAGCGAAAGAGCTTCTGGACCGTGCAGGTGTTGTTAAGACTGAGAAGGTCGAAGTGGCATCTACTGGCGGCGGTATGTTCATTCTTCCCCCAAAGAAGACTGACGATTAATGTACGAAGAGTTTCCTGAAACGCGGAAGCGGGCAAACCCCTCATCTTCGGTGGCTTTCGGTTACGTTGTATCTGACTATGATCCGTTGATCTGTGTCCAAGATCCCGCGCATATGGAACTACTGACACAGGCTCTGGATCATTTGGATGCAGGTGGGTCGTACCGTGAGGTTTCAGCATGGCTATCCAGCAAAGCAGATCGCACTATTAGTCACCAAGGTGTTGCTAACATCTGGCAGGAGATCCGTGGTAAAGATCCTAAGAACCCACGGGCTAAGAAGCTCCGAGCGGCCAAACGTAAGAACTCTCCGAAGACAGGACCAGATAAGGCTAAGGCACGGATCAAGCGAAAGCAGACGGATGCCAAACGTAGCCTGACTGTCCAGACAAAGAAGCTGGCGAATTGGGTTGATCCCGTTAAAGAAGAAGAGCCTGTTGCCGAAAAACCTAGGCCTTTTTCTGACAGTTTAGATTTTGATTCCACCCCTGCAGAGCAGGAAGTAATATTCTCCCCCAACCCCGGCCCCCAAACCGACTTTCTGTCCTCTACCGAGTTGGAAGTCTTGTATGGTGGTGCTGCTGGTGGTGGTAAGACCTACGCCCTTATCGCTGATCCTATGCGGTACTTTGGACATAACCAGTTTAATGGCTTGATCCTTCGCCGTACTAACGATGAACTTCGTGAGATTATCTGGAAGACACAGGAAATCTACCCCAAGGCTTACCCCGGAGCTAAATGGGGTGAGAAGAAAAGCCAGTGGACATTCCCCTCTGGGGCTAAACTGTGGCTTACCTATCTTGAGCGGGATGAAGATGTTCTGCGATATCAGGGTCAGGCCTTTAGCTATGTGGCATTTGACGAACTTACGCAGTATCCAACACCGTTTGCATGGAACTACATGCGGTCACGTCTTCGTACCACTGCAGTAGACCTTCCTGTGTTCATGCGGGCTACAACAAACCCCGGTGGTCCCGGCCATAGCTGGGTTAAATCAATGTTCATTGATCCTGCTCCCGCAAATACTACATTTAACGCTACGGACATTGATACAGGCGAGGAAATGGTTTACCCGCCGTCTCATGCGAAGGCAGGACAACCCCTTTTCAAGCGTAGATTTATCCCTGCCAGCCTATATGATAACAAATACCTTCTAGAAGACAGTAATTACGAAGCTAATCTGCTTTCTATGCCTGAAATGCAGCGTAGACAGCTTCTTGAAGGGGATTGGACAATTGCAGAGGGTGCAGCATTCCCTGAATTCCGGGTTTCTACGCATGTAATAGACCCCTTTGATATTCCACAGGAGTGGAGAAGGTTTCGTAGCTGTGATTATGGATATTCATCTTACTCTGCTGTGCATTGGTTTGCTATTGATCCTTCTTATGAGACCCTTTTCTGCTACCGGGAGCTATACCTCTCAAAACACACCGGAAGAGACCTTGGAAAAGCCGTAGTAGAGGCTGAACGAGGCGAAAGCATCGCCTATGGTATCTTGGATAGCTCTGCGTGGCACAATAGAGGCCAAATTGGCCCTTCTATCGCGGAAGAAATGATTGCTACAGGGAGCCGCTGGCGACCTTCAGATCGTACTGCAGGTGCGCGAGTAGCAGGAAAGAACAGACTTCATGAAGTACTGAAGATTAACGAAGACACAGGTATTCCCGGTCTAGTATTCTTTAACACCTGCCGACAGATCATCGCTGATTTGCCCGTTATACCCAGCGATCCTAAAGGATCAGACGATATTGATCCCCGATATAGATCTGACCACGCCTATGACAGCGTTAGATACGCCGTAATGTCTAGGCCACGGGCATTCTCCCCATTCGCTAACGGTCCCGGCCAGAACCTAAATCATGGCTATACCCCAGTAGACTCCGTTTTCGGATACTGAATAAAAGGAATACTCGCTCATGGCCTTCATGGACCAGAATACACCAGAAGCATCCGCCGTGAACGCAGAGGATGTTACGGAAAGCCCGCAGGTTGCTCATCTTGAAGATGGTGAAGAGGGGGAAGAGGACACTGAATATGGTGACCTAGTTGCGTTTGTTGATGGGGAATTCCGCCGTGCTAAAGATGCCCGCTCCTCTAAAGAGGATGGGTGGCTGCATATGTATCGGAACTACCGTGGTATCTACGGGCCTGATACACAGTTCACTGAAAAAGAGAAGAGCAAGGCATTTATCAAGATCACGAAGACTAAGGTTCTGGCAGGCTATGCCCAGATCATTGATGTGCTATTTGCTGGGGGTAAGTTCCCTATTGGAATTGAGGACCGCCACTATCCGATGAATGTGGCAGGCGCTGTGAATTATGATCCCAGTCAGATTACCTCAGAGAAGGTTAAAGAAAAGACAGGTGTAGATTACAAAGTCCCCGTTAAATACAATCGCCCAGACATTGAGAAGGATCTGGGGATCTACAAAGATGGCCTAGCTCCTATCAGTGCGGAACTTAACGAGGGTGTAGGAATTGTGCCTAACTCTCTGACGTGGGAACCGGATAAGGCTGCTGCCCACAAGATGGAGAACAAGGTTCACGACCAACTTGCTGAGAGCAATGCATCGAAGCATTTGCGGCTGGTATCGTTTGAGCAATCTTTGTTTGGTACTGGTGTTCTGAAGGGTCCATTTGCCTTTGATAAAGAGTACCCAAAGTGGGCTGATGGTAAATACGCCCCAGAGTTTCAGACCATTCCCAAAGTAGAGGCACGTTCGATCTGGAACATTTACCCAGATCCTGAAGCACGTAATATGGATGAGGCTACATACATCGTAGACCGCCATCGTATGTCTAAGCACCAGCTACGCAAGCTGGGAAAGCGCCCGATGTTCCGCAAAGAGAGCATCCGTACCGCTGTAGAGTATGGCCCTAACTACATCCCGGAATCTTGGGAAACTGTGATGGATCAGGCAGATCACACAGGGGCCTCAACCCGATATGAGGTCTTGGAGTACTGGGGTATCGTAGACCGAGAACTTCTGGAAGATAACGATCTGAATATTCCAAAAGAGTTTTCGGATGAAGACGAATTACAAGTCAACATTTGGGTATGTAACGGACAGATCCTTCGTCTGGTAATGAACCCGTTTACCCCAAGCCGTATCCCTTATCATGCAGTCCCCTATGAGGTTGATCCGTACAGCTTCTGGGGTATTGGTGTTGCAGAGAACATGTCTGACACGCAATTGCTGATGAACGGCTTCATGCGTATGGCTGTAGATAACGCAGCCCTGTCCGGTAATCTTCTCATTGAAATGGATGAGACCAATCTGGTGCCGGGGCAGGATCTGTCTGTCTATCCGGGTAAAGTTTTCCGTAGGCAGGCTGGCGCTCCCGGTCAGGCGATCTTCGGTACTAAGTTTCCCAACGTGTCCAATGAACTTCTTCAGATGTTTGATAAAGCACGGCAGCTTGCGGATGAATCCACAGGCATGCCCAGCTACTCACATGGACAGACAGGTGTCACAGGTGTGGGCCGTACTGCTGCGGGCATGAGTATGCTTATGGGTGCTTCAGCCACTAACGTGAAAGCCGTTATCCGTAACGTGGATGATTATCTGCTATCGCCTCTTGGTAGCGCCATGTTTGCCTTCAATATGCAGTTTAACTACGAAGAAGAGTACGCACAGGGGGATCTTCAGGTTGTTGCCCGTGGTACTGAGAGCTTGATGCGGAATGAGATCCGTTCACAGCGCCTTCTGCAGTTCATGCAAATGACACAGAACCAGATTCTTGCTCCATTCGTGAAGTACGATTACGTTCTGCGTGAGTTGGCGGCTTCCATGGATCTGGATGAAGAGAAGATCCTAAACGATCCCCGTGCAGCAGCTATTCAAGCTAAAATGATGGCAGAGATACAAAGCCAGATGCCACAGCCTGCTCCCGGTCAAGGGCCTGCTGGTCCCGGTGGTACTGGTAATGGTGTTCCTGCCCCATCTGACCCAACAGGTAATGGTGGTGGTAACTCCGCTCCCGGACAAGCACCTGAACCGGGGGCTGCGGGCTTCTCTGGTGGTGGTGGTGGCGCTAATGGCGGTAATCCTCCTGCACAGCCTCAACAGCCACCACAGGTCTAAGCGTGGAACTTGATCTCGCCCGCCGATTGGTCCGACTTGTGAATGACCCTGAAATGTATCCCTTGCTACAGGAATACGTCCAGAGCCGTATCTCGGTGCTGCAGGCACAGCTAGAGACAGAGGCCAGTATGGATAAGATACGCGGCCTGCAACGCACAATATCTGAACTTCGTAGGTTTAGTACCTTAAAAGAGGAAGTACAGAGGGCTGCTAATGGCTGATTGGCTCAAGAAAGTATTCGGTCTTGGTGCGGAGAGTGAGACAGATGACATCCTCAGTTCCCGTAAGGCTGACACGATAGATTCCGTACCCTTCTTTAAGCGACCTGTAGCCACTTTAGGCCGTAACACGGTCGTAGGGTACACAGAGAGCGGGTCACCTCTGTATGAGGGTCAAATGGGCGGTTTATTCAGCGTATATCCCGATCCTGATCAACGCACGGCCCTTACCCGCAATACAGAGACCGTACAGGCCTTCTTAGAAGACCCTAAGATGCCTACAGGCCAACAGGTAAAGGATGCAGCCGTAGGTGCCGCACAGGCTGTAGCTGACGCTGTTTCTTTGCCGGGGGACATACTCTCAGGTGAGAAGTCTCTATCAGAGGTGAGTGTAGGTGATGTTTATGGTGCTGCGGGTGTGTCGGCTGCGGGCGGTATCCCTTTCAAGAAGCCTGATGGCTCTATGGGCATGTTCCTCATCCGGTCACAGAAACCGGAAGTACAGGCAGCTAAGAAGACAGCAATCCAGATGGAGAAAGATGGGTCAGATCGTACCGACATATGGAAAGAGACAGGCTGGGGCAGATTTAACGGTGAGTGGGTTACAGAGATCGCTGACGATAAGACAGAGATCCAACTGACTGCCGACACGAAGAACTTCCCCGACATTCCCGGTGAGACTGTAACCACCACAACACGGAAGCTACAAAGTAATAGGGGTGTTAATCCTGCTGTCCGTACCGCTGTGGCTAAAAGAAAGATTGCGGAACTGAGGACTAAGTATTCCAACGGGGAAATCAGCGAGGAGGAAATGCTGTCAGGTGTGGATGACCTTGCAAGATACGCCTCTGAATCCGTAAGCCCTACGTATGTTGATGTTGAGGAAACAGTTAGTACCCCAGACCGCCCAGACCCGCGTACACAGCTAAGTAAACGGTCGAGCAGGTTGGACGAGGTCCTGTATCACCCAGACCTTTTTTCAGAGGTTCCTGAAGTGGCAAAGCAGTCTGCACAAGCAGGCAGCAGAAAGAGCCAAAAGAAAAACTTGCATGGTGACTATACGCCAATGGCGTACACCCCCACTGATGGGATACGGATTAACGCCTACAAAGACGCAGGCTTTTTTAATGACGGTCCTAAAAGCCCTGCAGGCCCAGAAGGTATCAAGTCTACGCTGCTGCATGAAGTACAGCATGCTGTTGATAACCTGCAAGGCGCTGACACGCAGGCCATACCGAGTTCAAGGGCCGCGTCTCTTGAGGCCTACATCATGCGATACGGGAAGTCTGTAGAGGACGAGTTTGGCCCTGACGCGGTTGGCCCCGACTCCGAAGATAATCTTCTCCGTATTTATGATTACATCAAACGCTTCTCAAATCGAGAGGCACGGGAATTCCTAGTCTATAGTTTGGGGGATGGAGAAATGAAATCCCGTACTACTCAAACACGTAGAGATATGGATGAGAAAGAGCGCAGAGAGCAGCCCTTCTGGCGTTCATACGATTACCCTGAAGGCCTCATGTGGAATGACAGAGATAGGAAAGTCAAATGATGGACGATATGCCTGCGGGCAAAAAGAAACGTAATGGGGAATACGTACTCCCTAAAACCGTTGTTGAATATCACGGCCTAAAGCACATCCAAGATATGGAGCGTGAAGCGTATTACAGCACAATGGAGCCTCCTTCAATTGAAGTTGAGGAAGAGGCTGAAGAGGATTTGTCTGAGGATGAGGCCACGCCTGATTCCGAAGATGATACAGTGAAACCCCAGAAGAAAAAGATGCTGGGTTTTGCAATCAAGAAGAAGGTCAAGACGGCCTATATCAAATAATCAGGGCTACCCGACTACGTTCGGCCCCCAAGGAGAATACACGAATGGCTAAATACAAAGGCAACTATCGCACAGAGTTGGATGAAGACGATACAACTTACAGCGAGGAGATGCAGAAATCGGCCCCAGAGACTGAGGCTGCAGGCCCGGAATCTGATGCTTTCAAAAAGCGGTATGGGGATCTTCGTCGCCATATGCAGCAGAAAGAAGCTTCACACCAACAGCAGCTAGATGCGCTAAAAGATCAACTGGATCAGGCCACTAGGAAACAGATCAAGTTTCCAAAGTCTGCTGAAGAGATTGAGAAGTGGGCAAAGCAGTACCCTGATGTTGCACAGATTGTTGAGACAATCGCGGGCATGAAGGCCAACGAAGCCCTTCAGGGTAGCCGAGCGGAGCTGGACTCTATCCGCAAGGAGACGAAAGCACAGAAGGAAAATCGGGCGTATGAAGAGCTTCTAGGGCTACACCCTGACTTTCCTCAGATCCGGGATACCGAAGAGTTCCATGAATGGGCAGAAGTACAGCCCCAGTACATTCGTGACGCTCTGTATAAGAATGCTACGGATGCACACGCTGCTGCCCGCGCATTGGATTTGTACAAAGCAGATACGGGTGTAGGATCTAAGCGTTCCAAGGCACCTGTAGACCCCAAAGATGCTGCCCGTGAAGTAGGCCGTTCATCTAGTGCGTCCCCTACCGGAAAAGGTAAATCCACCTTCTCTGAGAGTATGGTACAGCGAATGTCTGACGCTGAATACGACAAGAATGAAGCTGCTATTCTTGAAGCTATGCAGACAGGAAAGTTCAATTATGACATTACCGGAGCAGCACGGTAAATAAAATACATTAATAGGGGTTGCAATATTACCCCTAGTGTTGTTATAATATAACTATAAGACGGGCCACGCCTCTGAAGCAAGCGCAACAGGCCCGTTACTTATCTTAGAAACATGAAGCCGCACTGCCTACCTTCATGTTTCCCCTAAACCCCCATCAGAAGAATAAAACGGTAGGTCTACCAGTAGCCTCGGCCCGCTCACGCGCACCCGAATAAGCCACTGCCACTTTATACGTCTCTTCTGTGATCTGTCCCGGCTTAACAGCCTTCGCCATTTCACATAGAAGGAATCTATATCATGGCATTTCCAGTAGCAGGCGGTTATACAAACCTGCCTAACGGTAACTTCTCCCCAGTTATCTATTCTCGCAAAGTCCAAAAGGCTTTCCGCAAATCTTCTGTTGTAGAAGATATCACAAACACCGATTACACAGGTGAGATCGCAAACTACGGTGATTCAGTACGTATCATCAAAGAACCCGATATCACAATCAACACCTATGCCCGTGGCACCGCTAACGCGACACAGGATCTGGCAGACGCTGACTTCACCATGGTCGTTGACCAAGCGAACTACTTCCAGTTTGCAATGGACGACATCGAAGAGGCACACAGCCACGTAAACTTCATGGATCTGGCGACAGATAAAGCTGGTTACAAACTGCGTGACAAATTCGACAGTGAAGTTCTTGGCTACCTCGCTGGTTGGGAACTGAGCGGCGGTAACTGGATTCGTCGTACAGCGGCTAACGGCACTAAAGCAGACGCTGCTGCAGATGCTGACGAACTGCTGGCTGCACACAAGCTGGATATCACCGACTTTGGTGGTGCTGACTTGGGTGTTGAGGCTGAAGTAACTTCTGTTCCTTTGGCTGCTGGTGGTGGTGCTGGTGCAATCACTTCCCCTCTGGCTCTGTTGAACCGCTTCGGTCGTATCCTTGACCAGAAGAACGTAGACACTGAGGGTCGCTGGATTGTTGTTGATCCAATCTTTGTTGAGCTTCTGATGGATGAAGACAGCAAGTTGGTTGATGCAGACTTCGGTGGTGGTACTGAAATCCGTAACGGCATGTTGCCAAAGACCATTCGTGGTTTCCGGGTGTACAAGTCCAACAACCTGCCATTCATTGGTACAGGTGCTGGTACTACAGCTTCGGCTGGTTCGGAAACAAACTTTGGTGTTCTGGTTGCAGGTCATGACGGTGCAGTTTCTACCGCACAGCAGATTGCAAAAACAGAGTCCTTCCGCAGCCCTGATACCTTTGCGGATATCGTCCGTGGTATGCAGTTGTATGGTCGCAAGATCCTGCGCCCAGAAGGTCTCCTGACAGGCATCTACAACGTAGCCTAATAGGCCACACTATCTGGGGGTTGGCGGTAATTCGTCAGCCCCCTTTTGTCGTTAGCGGGGATCGCAATGCCTACAACATTTTTGGAACTTACCAACGGCCTTCTTCGTCGCCTAAACGAAGTTGAAATTGCGTCTGCGGATTTTCCAAATACTCGCGGCATTCAATCTCTTGCTAAGGACGCTGTTAAATCTTCTATCTCCAAGATTAATCAAATGGAGTTTGAGTGGCCCTTTAATGCAAGTGAGCATACTGAGGTAGTTGTCCCCGGTACCTCAGAGTACGCATGGCCTTCGGGTTTTAAGGTTGCTGATTGGGATAGCTTCCATATTGTAGCGCATTCCGAGATTGGCGCAGGTACACAGAGACTGCGTTATATTAACCGGGATGAGTGGTACCGGAATTACAGAGAAGCAGATCTTACAGCAGCCACAGAGGGTCTTTCCACCCCTTCGATGGTTTTCCCCTCCCACGGTACGGGTTATGGTATTACTCCTTCCCCAGATAAAGCGTACACCATTCGTTTCCGCTACTTCCTGAACTACACAGTACTGGATGCGGCCACAGATGAGAGCAGAGTACCTTCTGCCTTTGATACCACTATTATCGACGGTGCTTTGTACTACATGTACATGTTCAAAGATAATGCGGAATCTGCAGCACGGACCCTTCAGGTATTTACCGAAGGTGTGAAAGATCTACAGTCTCTGTACATTAACCACTACGATAGTGTCACAGACCGGAGAGTTAACTTCGGTGGATACACAGGCAGAACGATGTCTGGGAGATTTGGTTAATGCCAGATCGCATAAAACCATATAAGCTAATATGCCGGGGAGGCTTGAATTCGAATGAGAACCATTTGGATCTGGCTGAGAACTCCCCCGGTGCAGCTACCCGACTTGTGAATTATGAACCCGGCCTTTATGGCGGGTATCGTCGTATTGAGGGGTATGAGTATTATGACACGGATTACGCTGAAGTAGGCTCCGGTGTTTCTGAAGGTCACATCTTAGGCGTAGTGATGTATCGCAATAGCGGTTTCCCCTACGTCATTGCTGCCCGCAAAGATTCAGGTGTTAACACCTATAGCTTCTGGAAGCACACCCCCGGAGTAGGCTGGTCTAAGTTGGTAGGCGCTCCTTCCCGCGCATACACAGACGGAACATATACAGCCTCCAAGTTGCGACATGCGCAGTTTGATTTCGGTGCGGGTGATATTGTTGTATTCGTGGACGGGGTTAACCCAGCAGTAGTATTTGATAATACCACATGGACAGAGATTACTGTTGCTGGCGCAGGGGATCAGGCCATTGAGGCCCCGACAGTAGTAGAGAACTTTGAGAACCACCTATTCCTTTCCTGTGACCCTACTTTCAAATCTGTAGTGGCCCATTCCGCACCATCAGATCCTACAGATTGGACAGCGGCATCTGGGGCAGGCCAGCTAACTGTCGGGTTTCCTATAGTCCAGATCAAGCCTTTCCGGGATGATCTTTTCGTATTTGGATCTAACTCCATTAAGAAGATTGGTGTAGACGCTTCTGCAGCCTTCGTTCTTGAGCAGGTTACATCCAACGTAGGGTGTATTGCTAGAGATTCTGTTCTTGAAATTGGTGGTGATCTTATCTTCCTAGCACCTGACGGTATTCGCCCTGTGGCGGGTACAAGCCGTATTGGTGATGTGGAGCTAGAAACGATATCAAGAGATATCAGGGGCCGCATTGTTGATATGATCAAGAATAATGATCTAGATCTTCTCAATGGTGTAGTGATCCGAGCAAAGAGCCAGTTCCGGTACTTTGTAGGAGACGATACAGTACCTGCAGTTAACTCTAACGGTATCATAGGCGGACTTACTGCGGGTGATGGCTCTGTTACATGGGAGTTTGGTAACCTGCGGGGTATCCGGGCCAGTTGTGCAAGCTCAGAGTATATAGGCACTCAAGAGTACATACTGCATGGGGATTACGATGGCATGGTATACCGCCAAGAGATTGGCAACACCTTAAATGGTGCAGATATGATCAGTATCTACAGTACGCCATATCTAGACTTCGGTGATACAGAAATGAAGAAGGTAATGCACAAAGCTAATCTTTTTGTGCGGTCAGAGGGTGAATTTGAAATGCGCCTCTCTCTAGACTACGATTGGGGAGACCCTAACACGGCGCGTCCAGTATCTTACTCTTCTGAATCTTCAGGCCGTCCTATTTCATGGGGTGATGGAAGTTCAACGTATGGAAGTGACGCCGTTTCTTACGGTACACCCAACAAACCTGTTCTGACTGTAGATTTGCAGGGTTCAGGATATTCTACGAGAGTTAACCTTGTAACTGTGGGCGATTTCGCACCGCATAGTATTCAGGGTATTGTTCTCGAATTTGGTATGTCAGGGAGATAAGCAATGGCAGGTTATACACGTCAATCTGTAGCAGAGATTCTTAATGGTCTAGACATTACCGCTCCCCCAATTAATGCTGAATTCAATCAGTTGGAGAGTGCGTTTAATGGGACCACAGGCCACTCTCATGATGGTACATCTGGTAATGGTCCGAAGATCAATCTTGCTACCGCTATTTCTGGATACCTACCAGCGGTAAATGGTGGCACAGGGACACGCAATAACCCCACAGCAACTACAGATCCTACAGTATCCAATGATAGTGCATCAGGCTATGGTCCCGGATCTATATGGGTAAACACATCAGGTCTTCGTACCTACATTTGTCTGGATGGCACTCCCGGTAGTGCTACATGGGCGTACTTGTTTGTGCAGGGTGTCGGCGATCATATGTATCCCCGGCTTACAGCTTCTACAGACTTAGGTACGGACAGCCTTCGCTTCCGTGATCTTTTTATCTCCCGTGATGCTATACTGGGAAGGGATCTGATTGTTGGGGGTTCCTCTACAATTACAGGTACTCTAGGTGTAACTGGGGCTGCTACTTTTGGTACACTTAATGCCACTGCAGTTAATATTGATGGCGGTAATATTGATGAAACCCCCATTGGTGTCTTTGTAGCGTCTACTGTACGGGGTACAACCGTAACTGCCCTCACAGGTTTTGTAGGCGATGTTACTGGTGACTTGCTGGGCAATGTTACGGGCAATGTTACGGGTAACGTATCAGGTGACCTAACAGGTAACGTATCCTCTTCAGGAACGTCCGACTTTAACATCGTTAATATCACAGGTACTTTGGACATGTCCTCTGGTACCTCTGCAACCGTGACAGGGCTTTCCGCACCAATAAACCCCACAGATGCTGCCACTAAAAGCTATGTGGATTCAGGTATCTCGGCTCTTGTGGACGTGGCTCCTGCAGCCCTAGACACTCTGAATGAGCTTGCTGCGGCCCTTGGGGACGATCCCAACTTTGCTACTACAGTTACTAATAATCTAGCAACTAAACTCCCGCTGGCAGGCGGCACCATGAGTGGTGCTATCGCTATGGGGACAAGCAAGATCACAGGACTAGGTAATCCAACACTTGTTCAAGATGCTGCCACAAAAAGCTATGTAGATACTGCAGATGCTCTCAAGTTAAACCTTTCTGGTGGTACCATGAGCGGTATCCTTGTGATGGACGGATCTAGGATTACTACTCTAGGTACACCTGTGGCAGGTACAGACGCTACAACTAAGACATATGTAGATAACATTCTCATCTCTGGCGAAGACGCCACTGCCTCTGCTGCTGCTGCACTTGTCTCCGAGAATAATGCTGCTGCCAGTGAGGCTGCTGCTGCTAACAGCGAAACCAATTCAGCAACATCTGAAACTAATGCCTCTGCTTCTGCTGCTGCTGCACTTGTTTCTGAGAATAATGCTGCTGCCAGTGAGGCTGCTGCGGCGCTGAGTGAAAGTAATGCCTCTGCTAGTGAGACGGCTTCTGCTCTTAGCGAAACCAATGCAGCAACTTCAGAAACTAATGCCCAAACAGCGGAGACCAACGCAGAGACGGCACAAGCAGCAGCAGAGGTTGCTCTGGCTGGCATCCAAGAACCCCTACTTCAGATGGCTACGGCTTTCACTAATTCACAAGAGCGTTTCATCAGTGAACACGCATACGCATAAAGGACAGACCTCATGACTGTTGAAACCGAAGTCGCCAATCTCGTTACCTCTGTAGATAATCTTACAAGTACAGTGAATGTACGAAAGGCCACTCTTGACGCCAGCGTTGCAGACGCAGAAGGCGCACGGGACACAGCTCTTACGTACCGTGACACCACGCTCACGTACAAAGACCAAGCCGAAGGCCACGCCACCGCAGCCGC
>Ga0208660_1000363_pt1 | contig 18222 bp, 24 predicted proteins | sample DEB08_DNA_13_FD_184527 | JGI IMG/M metagenome (GOLD analysis project Ga0208660, IMG submission 184527) | Aqueous microbial communities from the Delaware River and Bay under freshwater to marine salinity gradient to study organic matter... | ecosystem: Environmental > Aquatic > Marine > Coastal ... | reverse complement strand
CCTCTGGCTTGACCTCTGGCTTGACCTCTGGCTTGACCTCTGGCTTGACCTCTGGCTTGACTTCTGGCTTGACCTCTGGCTTGACCTCTGGCTTGACCTCTGGCTTGACCTCTGGCTTGACCTCTGCCGCTACCCTTGCAGCTTCTTCCTCTGCGGTGAGTGGGCCTTCAAATACAAAATCTAAATCTGTAGTTGCGCTGCTATCCCCGCCTAAAGTAAGCGTATCTACTATATCCTCACCACTAAGCACGTTTTCTACAGTATCTCCACTAAGCACGGTTTCTATGGGAGATGTCCCGTCACCTAAAGTCAGCGTTTGATTTGTACTAGTGGGGTCTATGGCTTCCTTGCCAGTAACAGTTTCAACCCCCTGCGGCCCCAACACTTCCTCTACTATATCCGGGCCGCCACTAAGGTCCACTGCAACGGGCTTAACTTCTGCTTCGGTCTCGCCTTCCGTTTTAGGGGCAAGAGCTGTTTCTTTGGCTTTGTCCTCTAAGTAATCTTTTACGGTCTTACCGGCAGCGGTAGCGGCAGCTAGTATCTTCGGGTCTATGCCTATAGTGGAAGCAACTTGCCCTGTCCTGTCCTCGAGCACATCTCCTATGTCTTGCTCACCCCTACCTATAGAAATGAAGTCATCTAAAATAGTGCCCGTAGTAACGCCAGCAGTGGTTTGTGAGCCGGGTATGTTGCCTATTTGAGTTACGGTTTGTTTTTCCATCCAAGGGGGGATTTCTCCAAAAGTGCCAGTAACTTGCCCTGTAATAGGGTTAACAGTTGCAGTGCCTTTAGTTTCTTTAAAAAAGTCTGCCAAACCTTCTACAGTATCTTTTAATGCACCCCCTACAACCGGTACATTACCGGCGACATTAGCAATAGCCCCAGTGCCTGCACTTAATACGCCGCCTACTCCCCCAAGCACAGTTTCAGCAAGGGTAGGACCAAACGCCTTGTCTATGTCTTTTTGGTCGATTACACCAGAAGCTAGCGCTGCGTCTATTGCGTCTTTGGTGTTTTGTTTTGCTGTGGTTAAGTCCCCCACTCCACTAGCTATTGCCGCTTGGGATGCAGTAAAGTTTGGGTCTAACGCCCCCGCCTTATCGGCAGTTGTGGCTTGTAGGTTTTCAGTGACGATGCTTTCGTTTTCAATAGCCGCAGCTATATCTTCTAAATATTCTCCCGCTGTGTCTGTAATGCTCGCTGCATCTAAGATGGCATCATACGCCCCCTGAGTACCGCCTAAAGGTTTGTTTGCGTCAAACGCCGCTTGAACCACGTCAATAGGGACATCAAACTGCTTAGATACATCTTCAACAGTAACCGCATTAGAATTAAGAAGGGCGGTAACAGCGTCTATTTCTCCTTCGTCAAACCCGCCTTCTGCGGACGCTGCGCCAGCTAGCAAGCGAGCTTTGTCTTCCTGCGCTTGTATCCCAGCCAAGTAGTTTTGGTAATCTACGTCCGCGCGTTCTTCCCTAATGTCTTGTTCTGCTAAGTCTTGGAAGAATGTAGACGAGTCCCCCCCACCGATAGCAAAAGGACGCTCAAGAGTAGTACCTGTTTGGCCGCCTCTAGTTCCGGTTATGGTCATTTCCATATCGCCGTATGCTACGTTTTGCGTGGGCAGTACATAATTTCCTACGCCAGAACCTGTAACTACCCCCGTTGAAGTGTCGTTGTAGCGGTAATCAGGCATAGAAAAGCCCGGTATCTCATAAGTAGCGTCAGGCAAAAAAGGAGAAGAAATAGTAGCGGTATTAGCAGCAGGAGATAGCGACCCCGGCGCAGTTTGGTTTTGTGTAAGGCGCTCTATAGCCGCAGATTCAACAGCAGGAGCAGGAGCACGAGTAATTCCAGTAGCTTCGTACGCACCTGAAACCATAGATACAGGAACACCAAAAACATCAGCCAAAGCTTGGTCATCCAGCCCTTGCTGCTGGGCCTCTAATAGAGCTGCCTTTTGCAAATCCGCAGGGATAGGTTTAGCTTGAGCTATAAGATTTTGTATGTCTTGAATTGCAGGCATGCTTTAACCCTACGGAGGTGTTGGGCGCGTTTCAGGTAGCGCCGAAATAAAGTTAATTGTTACTACAGCAGATGTTACGCCCGGATGTGGGGTTGCGGGGGCTACGGCCTCTAAAGTAACGTTTGTACTGTCCGCTGCTAACTGCATCTCAACGTACTCGCCCGCTGCCAAATCCAAGTTGAAGTTCCAAACTATTTCCTTTATATCCCCGGAACCCGCCAACGAAAATGCTCTTGCTGTGTAACCTAAGTCGGTGCCGTTTCTTGAAATCCAAAGGAATACGTTTTTGTTAGAACCCGAACTGCTAGATATTTGCCCGATAAACTGGAAGTTATAAACCCCATCGTATACGGCAGTTATCTCGCTATTCGTACCCCCATTTAACACAAACCCGCTTTGTAAGTATGTCTGGTTAAACGTAACCGGCTGTGCCGTGTCTGCTACTGCTATGGACTGGTCTACTGTGGAGAAGTATAACGCATTGGGCACATCTAAAAACCGGCCCCCTAACTCCCCAAATACGCTGTTCACTGCGTTGGCTAGCAGGTTAAAGAACAGACGCAAGATGTTGTTCAGGTCGTCCAGATACTGCTTAAGCGGACTCTCCTTGGGTATCGGAAGCGCGGGCGGTTGAACTTTCTGTACTAGCCGCTTAGCCACTAGCCTCTCCTACCGTCGGGCCGCATATCCAGACGGGGTATACCTAGCTTCCAAGCCACACCCAGCTCAGTGGACTCGATCTTAAACGCCATCTGCCTACCCCGTACTCGCACAAAGACCTGCCCTGTAAACTGTTCAATAGGCACTGTGGCCGAACGAGTTACCGTAGCGCTGCTGTTACCCCCTTCCGATAGCGGGTTGTTATACCCAGAACCAGAGTTCTCCATAGGAGATAGAGTCATAGTAGCCGCAGGATGGTCAGCAGTTGACCCCTCAAACGTTACGTCCGGTAACATTCTCTTAACAAACATAAACTTGTCGCCGTCGTCCAAGTCAAACTCAGAAGATATTAGCGTAGCTGTAATCGGGAACGGCGTAGTAGTTTCTTGGCAATCGTAGCCCACTTCGTGGTTGACCAAGTTGTTGCTGTACGTAGCCGCCATGGGGTTTTCTCTCAGATCAGCGTCGATCCAAGCACTGCGCGATAGCGTGCCGTAGTACCAAATGTCTTGCAGGTAGTTATAGACCACGTAGCGGTCGTTCTGGGTAGAGTTTTCAGAGCAGTAGAACCACCAAATCTCATCGAACCGCTCGTTAGTACCTGCAATAACTTGGTCATACTGAGAGTAGTTAAAGTCGTTAAACACATAACTGCGAACCGAACAGGGGAGCGTCTTAACCGTACCGTCGTAGAGATAAAACTTATCGGTACCCATCCAGTAAGCGATGTTGCCGGAATATACCGCAGCGTTAGGACTTGCTATGGTGATGTTGTCACCAAGTAGCTGCGCACCCCAAACCTCTGGAGCACCTAAGTACTGCATGCCGTACAGGGCGGTATCAGTCCAAACCAGAATTTCCTGACGGGCTTGGATAGCGGTGATGATTTCACTACCACGAGATAAACGCAGACTACCTGCTTGGTTAGTAGCTTCAGGCGTCCAGTTAGCTACGTCTTCTTGGTCAGACCAACGAATAAGCATAGGATCAAGCACGCTAGTACCCAGATCGTTCGCGCCAAAGCAGAACGCAAACCGGAAGATGTCCGACACGAATGCCTTGTTAGCTATGACAGGAACGTCTGACGCCCCGCTAAGCGAAGACACATAGACCGCACGAGTAGTAACCCCGTTGCTTGCATCCCAGTAGAAAAGTTCCCCGCCACGGTAAGTAAAGAATAAGTCCTCACCGAAGTTAGCCTGACTCCACAAACGAATAGGGGCTACAGTAGTACCGCCAAAACCCCACGTACCTGCACCCCAAGTACCAGCAGACCAACCAGTAAAAGGCACAGCAATCTCGTTACCCGTGTTGACTTGGTATGCCGCAGTAACAGTGCCACCGCCGTTAGCGGTAGAAGATGCCGTAGTCTCGGCAGTGATGTTGTAGGAGTCTTCGTCGATCAAGCTAATCTGGTACTCGTTGTTCAGGGTCAACCCACCAACAGCCGTAGCCCCACTGAACGTCACAAAGTCACCCTCTAAGGCACCGTGCGCAAGGTCAGTAACTAAAACAACGGCAGAGCCGCTAGTAGTATCGAAAGGGTCAGTAAGAGTTACTGTGGACCGTATGGGGGTAATGTCGTAGTAAGCCCCACCACGCTCGATGTAGTACTTGAGGTTAGTGCCTACAGAAACAAGATTCTGCCCTTGGAGAGTAACCCAGTTGAGCATAGAGCGACACACGCCAAGAAAAGACTGGTTAGACAGGCGCACCCACCCACCGATCTTCTGAGGCATACCCCGTCTGAACCGCACTTTGTTGGTCTCGTACCAACCGCCTTCGGCAGCGTAGCGCGTATTCTCGCGGTCAACTCCGGGCTTGAACTGTAGTTTCTGTAAGGGCATCAGTAGGTCCACATAACAAGGGTGCTTGGGCGGGTATCAACGTGTACGAAGGTCTTAGCCACTCCAATACCGTTAAAGCCCAATTCTAACGCATGTTTAACCACTAATGCGCGTTGTGTCCCGTTAGCTACCTTTATATCGGCGGCTATGCCTTGGGCGTGTACACCGGGCTTCGTTTTACGTGCTTCTTCTGGGTGACTGGGGTCTCGGTACCCACTGGTTATAACAAACGGAAACCCACAAAGACCACGCAACTCGTCTAGCTTGAATATAAGGTCTTGCTCAATAAAGTTCTTACCTGTATGCGTACAAGCAAACTCACCAAACGAGAAGTACTTAAACTTGCCCACTAGTCGCAAAGCTCAGCTAAGGTCTTCCAGTCGTCCGCAGTCCAGTTAGAGGTGTCCACAGAGGCAGGAAGCTCAACCGTAATTCCGGAAACATTAGCCCCAAGCACAGCTCCGGCCGCGTTCGTGTTGCCCCTAAGACACGCCATAGCGTTGTCCTCCGGCGTAATTTCTAAGCTATTCAACTGGGTACAAGCAGCTAGTGCAAGTAGCACGGGGGCTAAAATAAGTACTCTCATCGGAACCATCCTGTAATCGTTTGAAATGTACGAACGGGGTAGTATAACGCAGCAGACCGGAAACGCCCCACACCTACTACACTAAGAGCCTCTCGGAATACCATGTCGGCTTGCTTTTGGTCCTTCACTAACCCCTCGGGGTGTGTACACAGGTAGTCATGTACTACCGCAGCCCTGCGGTTCTTTGCGTTCGCTACGGGTACTATAAATCGAAACAGCCGAGGAACGCTAGCTAAATCAGTAACATAGCCAATAGGCACTTCGATGTCCCGACCCAACAGCTCGCTGTGGTAGATAAAGGGCTGCGTTAGTTGCCACCCCCCGTCTACTGCTTCTAATATAAGTCTGGTCTTAAAGTGACTCATCATGGCTTATTAAAAAAACTAAAGTAGGACCCCGTTAGCAGGGCACCTAAGAAGATATAGGTAAAGGTCTTAATCACGGTGTTTGCCGCAGTACGCTTTGCTGACCGCCAAGAGTCTAGAAGGTCGCGTATCTCACGCATGTCATGAACAGCGTCGTCGTCTTGTAAACCCACGTCACGTAAGGCTTTTTTAGCCCCCGCCTCCGCAGCACGCTGTATCATCGCTTCTAGCTCTAGGTCGTTCATCTCATGGGTACTCCTACTGCTCGTCAGCCATGCCTACACTATACCTTACCTGACTCAATAGCCGCATTAGCCGCAGTCATATCTTCGTCAGTCCAGAAGTCTTTAGCTATCATGATTTCCAGATGGTCTACGTTGCGCTTAACACACGCAGCACGTTCTTCTTCGGTGTCGTCTTGGCACTCAGTACCCGCAAGGATAGCGTTGATTAGGTCAACACTGTGTCCCATAGCTGTGTAATGTTGTGCTACTTCTTCTGCGCTTGGTACTTCTGATACGATGCTTTCGTCAGTCATTTTAAACCTCTTCTTCTGAGTTTAACTCAGCAATTTCGTTTCTAAGTTGTGACAGGAAAAACTCTCTGCCGCCTTGCAATTGATCTAAGTTAAAAGCAGCACTGCTTATCTTTTGATCTAGGACTTGAACGTGGTTAATAAAGACCTTTGCCTTTTCAGACAGTTGATCTTCAGTGTACTCTACTTCGTCAATCGTAATGACCTTTTTGTCTTCAGTCATAACTTTCTCCTCTGTGGTTAAGGCTCAGTAGGCCAGTTTACTTCGGTTGGAAATCCTGCTTGATCTGGTATGTCTCTAAGAGCTTGGCGGTATGTTGCCCATGCTGCTTGGTCTACTGGCGCGTCTACTACTTGCGTCCAATCTGATTCGGTTAGTTTAGCGTCACGCTCTGTGCGAATCTCAGCAGCAGCGCGGTCATTAGCACCTGCTGCGTACTCAGCTTCCATTGCGTCCCATTCAGCTTCTTCTTCAGGAGTAAACGGAATTTGACCTTCTGGTGTTGCTTTATAACGTGTCATTGTTTGCTCCTAAGAAGTCTTAAATCCATAAAGATGTATTTCACCGCTAACAAATGTTCCTGAAGAAACATACAATCTAAAGCCATCAAAGCTTCCGCTTCCGGTATTACCGCAAATTAAATTAGTTGATTGCTGAGTCATCGTTGAGTTGCTTGGGTTCGCTCCGTATCCTTGATAAAATTGACTATAACCATTAAAGTTTCTCGGCTCTGCATCATTCATGTTTGTAAGCCAAAGCTGAAAAGTTCCTTTAGCATTGAGTCTCGAACCATAAGCATATATGTTCCAATTACTAGTGTACTGTGATTGATAAGCTAGTTGATTAGTGAATCCTGCCATAATTCGTCCGGCTAAATAATTTCCTCCTGTTGATAACGAGCCGTTTCTAAACATTCTTGCTAAAATGTTTTCATAATCATTGCTAGTACCAATCCCTGTGCCAACTATAAAAAAGTTGTCATAAGTTCCTAATGGTAAACTTGTAAAATCAACAGCACTTGTTCCGCTCATACTTATAGAAGAAATATATGTAAACGCACCACCACCCGCAGGAGCAGCCAAGGCCAGTTTAGACCCATCATAGGTCAGAACATCACCAGAGCTTGCGCCGGACTGTAGACCGGGAATACGCAGGCTGTTTACTGAGCTATTACCAAGCGTTATTTCGTTGCTTACTGTGGCACTAGAGGCGTCTGCGTCATAACCTATAACGGTGTTGTTAGTACCTGTGGTTATTGAGTTACCTGCTCGGTAGCCAAGAGAGGTGTTGTTTCCACCAGTGCTAAATTTAAGTGCTTCATACCCAACAGCTACGCTGTAATCGCCAGTAATGTTTGAGTAAAGCGCCTGATAACCACTAGCTATATTACCAGTGCCTCCAGTATTTAACAGCATGGCTTGGACGCCGGTGACTGTGTTAGCTGCTCCTATAGTGTTGTTAGATAAAGATTGATAGCCAAACGATGAATTTAAAGTACCTGTAGTGTTATCAAAAAGTGCTTGGTAGCCAACGGCAGTGTTGCTTGGCCCTGTAGTATTAGACTCAAGAGCTTGGTAACCAACGGCGGTGTTATTTGCGCTTGTATTGGAGGAAAGAGCCTCCTGACCTACGGCTGTGTTTGCGCTAGTAGTTGTGTTTGCGGCAAGTGCGTTTCTACCAATAGCTACGTTCTTTACACCACTAGTGTTTGAATCAAGAGCATTAGCGCCTACAGCTACGTTGTCAAAACCTGTGGTGTTCTGGTTAAGTGCGTATGATCCTACGGCGGTGTTGTCACCTGCTGTGGTGTTATTAGCAAGAGCAGCATTACCAACGGCTATGTTGTTTGAACCCGTGGTGTTTGAGTAAAGAGCTAAGTTGCCAAACGCTAGGTTTCTTGTACCTGTGGTGCTATTAAAAAGTGCTTGGTTACCAACAGCTACGTTCTCATTAGCTGTGGTGTTTGACTCTAGTGCTTGATAACCAATCGCAACATTTCTTGCGCCTGTAGTGTTAGTCTCAAGTGCTTGATAACCAACAGCAGTGTTGCTTGCTCCAGTGGTGTTCAGTTCTAAGGCTTCTGCTCCGACGGCGGTGTTGTTAGAGGCTGAGTTTTTATCAAGTGCAGCATAACCCACGGCTACGTTGCCCCCACCTCCGATATTTGTCCTAAGAGCGGAGTGACCAACGGCTACGTTTTGACTGCCATTGCTGTTTGCGCTAAGAGACCTATACCCAAGAGCTACGTTGCTGTTGCCAGTAGTGTTTGCATCAAGTGCTATACCACCTACAGCGACGTTTTGTGCGCCTGTGGTGGTTAAGAGCATCGCTTGATAACCAACAGCTACGTTGTTTGCGGCTGTGGTGTTTGCAGTCAAAGCTGAAGAACCAAGAGCTACGTTGTTTGTGCCTGTGGTGTTGTCTTCTAGTGAGTGGTAGCCAACGGCAGTATTATAAGATGCGGTACTGGCGGCTAAAGACCTATAACCAACTGCCGTATTATAGTGATTGCTACTATTAGCTTTTAAAGCTTCCCTACCAATAGCAACATTTTCACGACCTGTAGTGTTCGCCAGTAAAGCCGATACTCCTAAAGCTACGTTGCTGTAGCCTGTGGTGTTTTCTGTAAGGGATGCATAGCCGATAGCAACGTTGTTAGCGCCAGTAGTGTTAGCCTGAAGCGCCTCCCAACCGACAGCGGTATTAGCGGAAGCTGTGGTGTTAAGCTGTAGCGCAGCAAATCCAATAGCAGTATTGTTTGCACCAGTGGTGTTATTTTGCAAACTACTATTAGAAACAGCAGTATTGTAGTTGCCTGTTGTGTTACTCGTCATACTAGCCGAGCCGACTGCTGTGTTGCTTGCGCCTGTGGTGTTTGCGTCAAGTGCTTGGTAACCAACAGCGACGTTTCCTGCGCCTGTGGTGTTAAGTAGAAGGGCTTCTGCTCCTACGGCTACGTTACTTGCGCCTGTGGTGTTTGTCTTTAGTGCTGTATGCCCAACGGCGACGTTGTAATTTGCGTTTTGGTTTGAGTAAAGAGCCTCTTGACCAATAGCTACATTGCGTATTCCTGCAATATTTGTTCGCAGAGCAAGATTGCCAACAGCAATATTTCCTTGTCCAAATGTGTTGCTAAGCAATGCTTGATAGCCAATCGCGTTATTTAACCCACCACTGGTGTTGCTTCGCAGCGCCTGATAACCCATAGCTACATTATGAGTGCCTGTGGTATTAAACTGCATTGCTTGCGCACCCACAGCAGTGTTGACTGCGCCTGAAGTATTGTCTGTTAAAGCGCGTTCCCCCACAGCGGTATTGTCTGCTGCGATATTTGCTTGCAATGCTTGTGAACCAACAGCCGTTACGCGAGAGTTTCCTGAAGATCGGCTTGCATTATAACCAACAGCCACGTTACTAGAAGAATATAGGTTATCAAGAAGGGCGTAACTGCCAATAGCTACGTTGTAGCTTCCTGAAGTCTTAGATGATAAAGCCTGATGCCCGATTGCTAAGTTATCAAATCCTGTAGTACTTGCGTCAAGAGCTTGATTACCAACAGCAATATTTCTTGTGCCTGTGGTATTTGCGTCAAGAGCTTGATAACCAACGGCTACGTTGTTTTCGCCTGTGGTGTTTAACTGAAGTGCTTCTGCGCCTATGGCGGTGTTAAAAGAGGCTGTAGTGTTAGTCTCTAGTGCTTGAAAGCCAATCGCGGTATTGCTTGCGCCTGTAGTATTAGCCTGTATTGCTTCATTGCCAATGGCAGTGTTGTTAGAGCCTGTGGTATTAGCAGTGGCTGTAAGGCGACCCATACCTACATTGTTTGTGCCAGATGTGTTTGCTTTAAAGGTTTGGTAGCCAACAGCCGTGTTGTATGAGGCAGTGTTAGCCTCTAATGCGGATGTTCCTACGGCAGTGTTTACTAGCCCGCTAACATTATTTGCAAGCGCATCTCTTCCAACAGCTACATTGTTGCTGCCAGTAGTGTTGTCCTCTAACGCTGAATACCCAACAGCCGTATTGCTAGAAGCTGTGGTGTTTTTCCACAAAGCTCTAAAACCAACAGCGACTTGAGATGCTCCAGTGGTGTTTGTTTCAAGCGATGAAAAGCCAACAGCAGTGTTTCCTGCGGCAGTGTTTGCTAAAAGTGATGATCTGCCTACAGCAGTGTTATTTCCACCAGTAGAGGAGTTCTTAAGCGCCTCATAACCAATCGCAGTGTTGTCATCTCCGGTCGTATTTGTGTTAAGTGCTTCATAACCAACAGCAGTATTTCTTAATCCTGTGCTTAAATTACTAGCACCCGCACCACTACCCAAAGCCGTCAAGAACGGAGACGCAGAGTCAGTCTCGCCAATCAACGTAGCAGGGACGGCCTGAGACACCCAAGTAGAGCCGTTAGAGGTAAGGACGTTGCCTGATGTGCTTGGGGCTACAGTTTGTACTGCGCCTGTGCCGTTACCAAGGATGACGTTGTTGGCAGTGAGTGATGTAGAGCCTGTACCGCCGTTAGCGACAGGAAGAGTGCCAGTAACTTGGGAGGCAAGGTTTACGTCAGACAGAGAACCCCCGAGAGTCAGATTGCCAGAGCTTGTTACAGTGCCAGAAAGGGTTAAGCCTTGGACTGTGCCTGTGCCGCCTACACTTGTTACCGTACCACCGACTTCGGTAGGGTTAGCGTTTAATACCGCAGCGCCTGCGCCTGCGCCGTCTGTGACGACCATGACTTTAGAGCCATTAGGTACGTTGACCGTAGCGCCTGAACCCTGTTTGATCGTAATGGTCTGGCTACCTGAAGTAGCGTTCTCAATCATCCACACCTTAGAGACGGTGTTTGGCCCAAGAGTGACTACGCGAGTAGTGGTCAGAGAAACCGCAGAGGTAATTTTTAAATACAAAGAGCGCGTGGCGTCTGCACTGAAGTCAGGCATTGTGAAGGTTTCGTTGGCGTCAGCCGCCATTTCCTTCGTGCCATAGCTAAAACCGTCAGCGATAAGCTCAAGGTTGGTGTTGGTGCTGTCACCCCAAGTGCCGTCTTCGTCACCGGTGGTAATCTCTTTGAGTCTTAAGTCGTTGTCGTAAGTAGCCATCTATTTTCTCCAGTGCCTACACTAAGGTAGAACCGCCAGCGGGCGGGACGCTTGTCGCGTAAATCTTTGTATTCTGACGCAAGTTTAGTGCTTCGCCGCAATCTGAGCAAGTATCCGCACTAAGTTCAGACTCATCCACATCGTGTCCGCAGTTAGCGCAAACCACTTCAATCTCATGCTTAGGGTCTATCGCATCGCCTAGTTGTACTGCATCTTTTACTATTTTCACGCTGCTATCTCCGTCCAATTTGGTGTTTGGCTATCGTCTACGTCTACCCAGCCTGCGTTTTGATCGGGTACTATTTCGCCCCAGACTAATACATTTCCAACTCTACCTGTGCCCTGTACGCCAATGGCGTATACCGTAGCCGTGCCTGTTTCTGTGGTTTCGCCTAGTGCTGTAGTTCCTTGGACGCCCGTGACGTTAACAGTGGCATCCGCTTCTGCTGTCGCCGTACCTAGTGCTGTAGTGCCCTGAACACCCGTAACATTTATTACGTTGTTGGTGATTAAAGAAACAGTGCCTAGTTGGGTAGTGCCCTGTACGCCAATGGCGTATACCGTTGCTCCGGCAGATACAGTCTCTTCACCGAGGGCTGTGGTAGCTTCCACTCCAGTAACATCAACAAGCGCAGAAGCGGCGGCTATGACCGTACCTACTTCACCGGTAGCAGCGTTACCAAGGGCCTCAACAGCTCCATCAGCTTCAACCGCGATGTTACCAAGTGCTGTAGTGCCTTCGACACCTACTGCGTTTACTGATACCCCAGTGCCTTCAATGACGGTTTCTTCGCCAAGGACCGTAGTACCTTCAACACCCGTTACATCAACTACCGCAGAAGCTGCAACGCCCGCGCTGCCTATTTGTCCCGTGCCTTCTACGCCTGTTACTTCGGCTAGGGTACGTAGATCAACGGTAACTGAGCCAATATTTCCTGTAGCTGCGACCCCGATAGCGTTAACAATAGCATCAGCTTCTACTGTGGCGGTGCCTAAAGCACCAGTAGCGGTTACCCCAGTTAAGGAGACATTAGCTTCGGCGACTACTTCAACAGACCCAACTGCACCGGTAGCCGCATTACCAAGAGCTTGGATAGCCCCATCAGCCTCAACAGCGATATTACCTAACGCAGAAGTACCAACAACCCCTGTAACAGATACAGTAGCATCAGCAGATACAGCCTCATTGCCGAGCGTTGAAGTTCCAGAAACCCCATCTACAAAAATAGTGGTAGTACTAGAACCCCAGTTGTCTCGGCCCCAAGGACCTGAACCCCAGCCTATGTAATCCGTCGAAGAGGCCATTTAGCCTCCTACTAAGCGATACGGATTATAGCGTTGCTCGCGTCAGCAGCAGGGAAGACAATAGTAAAGTCGCCCGCAGTAGAGGTCTTGTCCGCACCGAAGTCCAGAACCGCAACAGCAGGGTTAGTGCCGCCGTCAGCTAAGTAAATCAAAGCACCGCGAGCCGTAATGGTCGCTGAAGTCCACGTAGTGTCTGCAAAGTCCAAGAACGCTGTAGTGCCAGTAGACGTGGGGTTTGTAGAGATAGTGAGTGTATTCCCGCCCGCCGTGTAGCCTGTGCCTGAAACCTCGTTAGTCACGCTGTATGCCGTAGTAGTGGCGTCTAGCGTAGCTGATGAAGTAAACAGAGCAATCTTGAATGTCTGTGCTGTACCTGCACTAAAATCAAAGTCTCCTCCGAGGATTTGAACTTTGAATGATGTTGCCATAGCTTGTGTAATAGCCATTTGTGTTTCCTCTTAAATTAACGCGGGGTTATACGGAGTTGACCAGAGCGGTACATATCTTCCCGCATCTTGCCGTCCCCTAAGTTTTTGAGTAGCGCCATAGCGTCTACATACATGCTCTGATAGAGCTGAACCATATCAGGCTCGCCCTTAATAAAGCGTATCGCCTCAACCAAAGCACCATTTAACAGCGCAGAATCAAACTCCTCGCCAAGCCACGTAGTACCCGCAGTAACAATAGACTCGGGGTAGTAGCCGTAGTGTAACTCAACTTCGTACGAAGCATCCGGTGTTGGGCCTATGATAAACGCTGTATCGTCAAAAAGACCGTAATGCTTTGGCGTGCCCGTGCTTGAAGGTCCGGGGTAAGCCTCGCGGATGAAGTTAACATCCTTATTCAGCAAGTACTCGTAGTTGCCATCACCGTCAATAACCGCTAAAGAGAAAGGGTAAAGAAAGTCTGTCGGGAACACCAAGTACTTATTGCTAGCCGTCAGGTTACCTGTCTGGTTACGACGCAAAGCCGGTATCTGAACAGTGTTGTAAATCTTCTGCTCAGCCTGATCCGTAAACATAGCAAGCTGCTCATCGGTAAACGACTGCTCGCATATATCTTCTATGTTCGTTTTAAGCTCGGTGTAATTCACCTGCTACTCCTTAACCCATTGGGCCTCGGGCCATAGTACCTTTAGTGGCCGCACCTACACCACGCATCTTAACACCGCTAGTCTTCATGTCCTTCGGCGGTTGATTGCAGCAGTCGGCTACTTTGTACATTACAGGCTCGTTCGGGAACTCTATTACCTTCGGGGCCTTCACGTTTGATCTTGACTTCATTTTCATTTCTGTCTCCTAGCTCGTAGTTACTGTTACTGTGCCTACGACGCCTGTCCCTTCCAAATTGTCTGGGGTAAGTCCAAAAGGATCGTTTAGTCCTACTGGGTCCCATCCCCATTGAATGTCCCTGCTGCTTACCAACTCCGCAGAGTCTGGTCGTGGGTTTCGTAGTGCTTGGGGGTCTTCAACTGGAAACTCCCCTAATCTGTTCTGTGGCTGATCCGGTTCCCAACACTCAGGGCATGCCTTAATGTTAGTCTTATTTCCCTTAACAATCAGCTCTTTAAGCTCTCGTAACTTGTATTGAAAGCCACATACGTCGCATATTGCGATTGCTTTTTGCCCAGACGCATACTTGTAGCTCATGTCTACCTCACGCCATAAATACGCGGCACCAAGCTAAGTGTGGCTTTCTCACGGTCTTCGCCCGCCGCTAACTCAAACTGGCGCTCGTACTCGGTCTGTAGCATAGGAATACGGGGCATTAAATCTGGGTCTTTCTGGGCTATGTAATAAGCCAATCCCGCAACGAGGCAGGGCAAGAAACGAAAGTTAACGTCTGCTGTGTTTACCCCTGTACCGGCATCTTCAATACGACGCATACGCCAATACTTAAGCACGTAGTAAGGCTCTGCTAGGGTACCTTGGTCTGGCACAGGCCACACAGTAACTGAGGGGTTAACTTGCCCACGGTCTATGTACATCTGAATAGGGCGGCCTTGGTTTAGCTTGTTAGGAATACTGGAGTAGGTAGAGACGCTGATACGTGTGATGTTCAGGTCAGACTGGGTGCTAATGTTGCCATTGCCCGTACGCACTACGTGTTCTAGTAAATCTATAGTATCTGCCGGAAGGTCGTAAGTGGCTGTGCCTTGAGCGAGGTTTAACGTCCCCTCTTCAATAGTCCACATGTTAATGCCACGGTTCTGCCACTCGATAGTCAGCAGGTTCATGGAACGACGAGCAGTACGCAGGTCATACCCAGAACGCATTTCTCTACCGGCACGTTCCCACGCTTCTTCCGCAATCTCGGTGAAGTCCATGTTGAACGCTGTAGTGCCAGAAGTTGCCATTATTTCTTCTTCCTTTTAAGCGGGGCTACACGCTTGGGTTTTCCTGCCGGTTGCCCTAGGCGCTTCTTCTGCGCTACTCGGGACTTCTTTTCTGCCGCTGTCATTTCACCAGAGGTCTTAGGCGTTTTACTGGAGACGCGCTTTGTGGGCCTACAGTACGGGGTTCCCCGCTTCTCGCCTTCTTTGCGGCCACAGGCTTTGCCCGTGCGGACATCTTTCCAGTCCTCTTTGAACCACCGCTTTAGGGCTTTGCCCTTCTCCGTCTTACGAACGGCCACTAGCTTTCTTCTTCCGGCATTTAGCTATAGCGCCCGAGGCGTACGCAGAAGGGAAGACTTTGTACGACGCCTTCACCTTGCGGTAACAATCATCTTTGACCGTACCACCTTTCTTAAACGTAATGGGCTTCATTTTGCCCATGCCTCGGCACTTCATCATACCATGCGACCTTTAGTGCGGCCTCGGATAGCACAACCGTCACCAACACAGCCGCCTTTCTTTAGACCTTGTACTTTTTTGCCGCCCATTTCTACTCTAAAATTAGGGTCGTCTAGCTTACTCCCTAACTCATCTCGGAGCATGTTTCGCGTCGCTAACTCTCCTTGCTTAGCTTCTAAACGCCTAAGCGCCGTAGCAGACTTAGGAGACGTTCGTTCTAACGCAGTTCTTGGCTTTTTTGTTGGAACTTTGTAGTCCATGGCAGGTTTGCCTTTTCTAAGCTGTTTCTCAGTTTTTTTCTTTCCACCAGCAGCCATAACTAGTCTCCTTAGCGCATCTTACAGTTAGTGCGACCGCGCTTAGCGCAACCATCAATCTTACCGCCAGCTTTGTAGCCTTTGTTAGCCATAGCCATGCCGCCCATAGCCATTTTCTTAGCGGGCGTTCCAGTCATGCCGCCCATGTTCATTCTCTTAGTTCCGCAACCAGCCATACCGCCACTCCTGAACTTACGGCCTTTATCGGCCTCAACGTAATCTTCCCCCACGCTTTGTGGGATTCCTACCTTCTTGGCAAACTTGGGGTTATTCGCCACCGCTGCCATCAGGTTGTGTTGTTTCTTGCTCTTGCTTGGCATCTTTCTTACCGCCTTTGATACCAACTAGAGTGGGCTTTGGTTCGCCCGTCTCTTCTTCGTAGAAGCCCTCTAGCATAAATGCAAATTCTAAAACTTCTTCTGGAGTCCAACGCCCCTTAGAGTAACTCAGAACGGCTAATGAAACATCTACCATCGAGTACTCTAAGTCTTTCATTTGGTTACCATTTTACCTTGTCGGCCCAGTAGGCTGCGCTCATTTTACCCTTGGCGATGTTCTTGCCGTGGCGGGATTTAAACGATTTGCGCTTAGCTTTCATCTTAGCAGATTCGCCCGATTTGGGTTTACCCGCAGTAGACGCACCTTGCTCGCCGAAACGAATAACTTTCTCCTTCCCACCTTCACAAGCCTTAACTACATGAGACTTTTTAGGGTGAGACGGAGTCCGCTTGGGCTTGTTACAAGCCATCGCTTTCTTGTCGACTTGCTTAGCCATTAGCTGTAGAACACCGTCATAGCAGTAATGTTGGTCATCAACGTGATGGTTACGTCAGTAGCACAACGAATACCGTAGTCTGGGATGTTGATTGAGTGCGAATCTTCCACAGCAAAATCAATATCTAGCACCGTACGGCCGCCAGCCCCATCAGTAATAGTTAACCGACCGGCACCAACATCGCTAGTAAGCACTTGAACTTGACGTATGCGAGCCGGACCTACACCTAAACTAGCTGCGGTCGTGACCCGTTTGGTCTGAATATCTGAACTAGACATAGGTCTCTCCTCTAGTTAGTAAGGATTAACCTGCCGAGATAGATAGAGTAACACCGTCAAGCCAGATAGCGCCCGCAACACCCGGATCAGAAGTAGGGATAACGATTACGTTAGCAGTGCCAGTAGCAGAGATGTTGCCTGTAGTAGTTACAGTGCCTTGAAAGCCGTTAGTCGAGATGACCGGACCTGTGAAAGTAGTATTAGCCATTTGAGAATCCTCACATGCGAGTTAATTTGGGGCGTATCTGTCTGCATGTCGTCAGCCGGGACTGTCAGATACACCGAATGACCCCGGTATAGTCTTACTATATACCATTTCGGAGTTAATTACACAATACTTAAGCAAAAAAAGACCCGCCTGTGGGAGCGGGTCAAGTCTCAAGGGAAACAAAAAACAACAAAAAGCATTAGATGTTCACTGCGAAATTGCAGTACCCCCAACATATCACTTAATTCGAGTCTCGTAAATGTTCTTTACCCACCACATGAACATATCTTCGCCAAGGGTGTGTTTCATGGTATTTACCCTAGCCGCGACTAACTGTACGTTTTCCCGTACGTAAGGGCCGTTGGGGTTTACCCGGTCTATTGAGGCGTTAAAGTCTTTCTGCTTCCTATCGCCGTAGGTGCCGTCTCTTTGGTGGGTCATGAGCATACCAGATAGGGCACACTTACCGTCTTGCATTTCCCACATGTCAATAACGTCTTCCGTAGTTATTTCGTACTCGATGTCTTGTTTAAGCCGCTGAGATTTTAGTTGGGTGTTTAATACTCGGAGGTACGACTCAGGGGTAGCAGAGGTTTTTCTTGCTCTTTGCAGGGTAACGCACTGCTGACATATCCCGCGTACTTGCCCCTCTTTAAAGGTCTCAAATTGGGACAGCAACTTAGCTTTGTTACATGATGTGCAGATTCGGGAGCCTTGCGACTCTTTCTTTACTTTAGGTTCTCTAGCCATATCTACTACCTTCACACAAAAGAAAGGGGGCCGAAGCCCCCAATCTTAACACCATTTGCTTATTAAGCGCCCGGTGAACCGAAGATACCCAGTGGGTCAGATACGCCGAAGCTGTATCGCTCACGAGCCTTATATCGGCTGTTACCTGTGTCAAAGTCTGCGTCCATGCTAGTTTGCATAGGTGAGCGGACAAAGTGCTTCAGGCCGTTAGGTACGTCAGTCATCAAGAACCACGCATTGGTGTCAGTCAGGTAGTTATTTACTGTATAACCACCGGGGATTGAACCATTGTTGCGGAGTGCGTTGATGTCGTTATCGGCTGTAGCCACACGAAGCTCAGTATCCAACAGGCGAGTAGCAACGAATTGCAGCGCAGGTGGGATTACAAGCTTAGAGGGCTTAGCAGCGATAAGGAGACCACGCTCATCAGTCCAACCAGCGATCTGGATAACGGCAGCTTCTAGTGAAGTTTCGTTAAGATCGGCTGCAACAGCAGGACGGTTTGAGTTAGTTCCACCAGATACGAGAGGGTGAGCAGTTGAACAGAGAGTCTGTCCATCACCGTAGGTAGAGCCAGCAGCAAAAGCGTTGTTGAGGATTGAAGCACCCTTAACTTGCTTAGTGTAAGCCATACCACGGGCCAGAGCCTTCGTATAACGTGAAGAGAGTGAATCGTAGAGGT
>Ga0208660_1000359_pt1 | contig 18311 bp, 16 predicted proteins | sample DEB08_DNA_13_FD_184527 | JGI IMG/M metagenome (GOLD analysis project Ga0208660, IMG submission 184527) | Aqueous microbial communities from the Delaware River and Bay under freshwater to marine salinity gradient to study organic matter... | ecosystem: Environmental > Aquatic > Marine > Coastal ... | reverse complement strand
TGGGACGTCGCCCGTAAAGGCTTGCGGTTTAGTGATAGTGTCGTAGGCGGGATGATCGCGTCTGATTGAAAAAGCAGGTGGCATCGAACCATCAGGCCGACGAAAAGTAGTCGCAAAGCGGTCAAACTCAAGGCTTTCGTTGTCCCAGACAAACAGATTGGACGCACCGCCGGTAGCTCGAGAAATCTCGCTGATTAGGTTATCATAAGCGTTAGGCGCCGCGCGCGATAAAAGCGGTCGGTCCCCCTTTAAACGAATGACAGTTGGCAACCCCATGTCGTTGTATTCGCTTACCAGGTCGTTAGATAACCTCGCTTCCAAAATGGCAGCAGCTGATTGCGAAGCGCGTTCGATCCGCATCTGTGCGTTATTGGTCGTGTAGGCTTTGAGATTTTCATAACTGAGAGCCGCCATAAGGGTGATGCCGATCGCAACAAAGCTAATTAGCAACACACTTGCGCGGAAAGATAACGACTGAAAGTGCTTAGTCAACTTATCATTCACCCTTTGCTTTCTTTTCTTTTTGTGATGGCAAAAGTTATTTGATAGCGAAAATTAAAAAATGCATCGAAAACTAAAGCATCATCGTTTTGTTTTTGATACATCATCCAACGGACTCTTTTTAACAAAAAACCAACAGAACAAGGTAGTGCTTTACATCAACCCAGCCCATTACGAAGAAAATGGCCAACTTAACAATTATATCTCACGAAACGTAATCGTATCTTTAGTATGAAAGTTGAGCTGCTCCCCATCGGCTGGACGGGATCTGGCGTTAATTAAGCTCTTCTTTGCTCCTGTTGATCGGGTTCCGTGACTTCGGATTTTAGTGAGTAGATCGCTGCCGGCGGTCGGCTGCGAAGTGCTTTGTGCAGGCGGCGGTTATTGTTGAACTCCGTCCAGTTGCGGACATCGGCGCGTGCCTGTGATCCAGCGTCCTACGCGAGCAGATATTTGACAACGATCGGAGTCGACAACGGCAGCGAATCTAATTCTCGCGACCTTGATCTTTGGGCCTATGCCAACAACGCAACATTGAACTTCTCGTGCTTGGGCAAGCCAACGAACAATGGCTTCATTGCGCCTTCAAAAGTAAGCTTCGGGCGGAATGCCTGAACGCGCATTGGTCCATCAGCCTTGTAGATGCCAGAGAAAAGTTGGAGGATTGGCGTAGGAACTATAACGAGGATCGACTCCACAGCGCGATCGGATATAGCGTCTCGATCGCCATGCATTATCCCGACGGCATCACCAGCCCGTCGTCGTGAAAGAGCCGGAAAAATCTAGCTTCCGGCGCTCCAATGTTAGGGAGCAGTGCAGGGGCTAGGCTGCAGTATTCGTCAAGGTAGTTGTCGCCTGCATTCGATTTCACGCTGCGCGATTTTTGGGCCGGCTATGGGGTCTCCGCCGCCAGCTTCATGGGGGAGCGCGTCGGCGACTCCATGGCCTTTGTGACCGGCGTCGGCACGCTCGGGGTTTAGCCAGACAGCACCGATGGGGTGCTAGTTCCGCGTGCAGGCTGACCAGCGCTCCGGGCGCGCGGTGCGGGCCAGCTCATAGATCTGACGGCGACTGGCCAGCAGCTTACAATCTTCACCACGGTGACGCTGTTCGGGCGTCACGAAGTGGATCGCGCTGTGACGATGCTCCGTGTTGTACCAGCGGACGAAGCCCGTAACCCAGCCGCGGGCCTCCTCCATGGAGGCGAAGCCCTGCGTCGGCCAGTTGTGCACATACTTGCAGGTCGGGAACAGGGCCCCGGAGAAAGGATTGTCGTTGGACACTCGCGTCCTGCTGAAGGAAGTCACGACACCAAGCTGCTCTAAGAGGCGATCAAACAGCTTGGGCTGCTTTACGCTGTCGATAAAGAGGCGCGAGGAAAAGTAAACGGAAAACTCAAATTTCAAACGATGCAGTTTTCACGGGGCAGAGCATCCTCACCTAACAGGCCATTGAAGCGGGCAAAGCCGTCAGAATGATCGGTGCCAGTACAGCCCGCGAGATGGTTGACCGGATGCTCGTACTTACGATCGATGCTGAACTGGTATCAGGCGCAGGGGTGGGGCAATCAGCTGATTTATGGTCCGGCCTGCTTTGAAGGTCTGGGTTCCCTAGGCACCGAAAGGGGGGACGTTTTGAGCCAGGTGCCTCATTGTGATCGCCCGCGCAACGCTGTTACCCCACCTTGAGAGATGGGCGTTGAATATGGTCCCTCAGAAGATCTGTTCGCGTAATGCAATAACTGCGGCTTGTGTTCGGTTCTTAGCGCCGATTTTACTACAGATTGCACGCATATGCATTTTGATCGTGACTTCAGTCGCGTCCATCTCGCGCGCAATTTCTTTGTTAGACCAACCAGCACGCACTTTCCGCAAAACTGCAAGTTCGTTATTGGACAGGTTGAAAGATCTGGAATGAGCAGGTTCTTTTTCTGCCTTCGAAAATGTTGACGGAACGAAAACTTCTCCCGATGCAATTAGTGTGATTGCGCTGAGCAATGACTTAAACGGTATTGACTTGGGAATGTAGCCTTTTGCACCTGACAAGAGGGCTTCTTGAATAAACTCATTGGAGGCAGTCCCTGAAAAAACAACGGTGGCCGTAGCTGGATACGCTTTGACCAAGCTTTCGATACTGACAATGCCCTCCATGCCTGGCATACTAATGTCCAATAATATTAGGTCAAAGCCGCCCGGTGCCTCGAGCTTGGAGAGTGCATCGTGGTAAGAGTGTGCTGCTGAGACTTCAAAGTCATCATGATTCGATATGAAAACTTGCATCATATCGCGTACCAGCTGATGATCGTCCGCTATCAACAAGGATATCGGCTTCGCTTTTTTGACTTCAAACATCATGCCTATGTCCAACTTATCTAACGACACCCTGCTCTATATTTGGTTTACGCAGCGAAAATAAGACTTTTTTATGATCATACTGAAGATTTCTTATATCTAAAGATACAAACTTCTATCATTAGTAAATGTGAAATGTGTCGAAAGATGAGTTACCATTGTCTTTCGATGGCAATAAAAAGAAAGTACATATAGATATGAGAGTTAAACGTGGAAATGACAGAAGTTACATAAACCTTACCCGACGAAATTTTGCTCTTTCAGTTCCATTTTTTCTGACGGGGGCAACAACAGCTTTGCCACAAGCGCTTTCAGTCCGGCTACCTGACGGGGACGTGATCCTTCGAATCGATGGAGACATATCCGTCCGCAATGACGAACGTCAACTCAGTCTTGATCAGACCATGCTTGATGAATTGCCACAGGCGGAGTTCGCGACGTCAACAATATGGACCGAAGGGATAGATGTTTTCTCCGGGCCGACACTCAAGGTCTTAGTCGATTTTGCAGGTGGTGGATCAGGTGACGTGATTGCCAGCGCCCTGAATGACTACAAAATGACAATCCCGCGTTCATTTATAGAAGACGTGGCGCCAATAGTAGCGACCCGGATAAACGGACGAACATTTTCCGTTCGTGAGAAAGGCCCACTTTGGATCATCTTCCCTTACGATAAGAGTGAGCAATATCGCAGTGAGCTGACCTATGCTCTGAGTGTTTGGCAACTTGGAAGGTTGACCGTAGACAGGACTTAAGGAAGATGTTTGAGCCGACAGAGCGCGAAAACCGGCTTGAAACAGCTACAACATGGACTGCAATTCTACTGGCGTTCATTCTGACATTTCTTGGCCTCATCTTGGCTGGGTACTACTACGGTATCATAAGAAATACAGCGGATAAGGTGCGCAGCGCAGACTCTGATAATGTTACTTGGACAATTGTTCAGACCGAAGTGGACTTTCAAAACCTGCAGCTGGAACTGTCACGCTCATTGGTTAGCATGCAAAATGGAGAGACAGCGGTCGTTGATCGTATAAGGCGTGCTTTCGACATATATTATAGCCGGACAAATGCAGTCCAATTTGTATTTGGGGCAGCTGCAGGAGAGGCTGGAAATAGTCCTGGCACAATTTTAGAAAGACTTAACCAGAGAAAAATTGAGCTTGCCAGAGTTGTAGATAGTTGGGACGAACCATCTATTGCTGACATCAGCCATGCATTGGAATTGGTCGATCAGTCACAAGATGATGTTCGAAGCTTTACGACACAAATGTTAAAGCTTTTGGTCGCGGATGCTTCGGATGCGCGGAACGGTCAATTGATTATGTTGTCGCGGTTTGCCGTTCACGGGTTGGTTGTTGGCTTATTGGTTGGCATGCTTGCGATATCGATATTGCTGATAAGCCGACTGCAGAAAAAAACAATCACAACTGTAAGCATTGCCAACAATCTTCGGCACATTATCGAGGCTTCACAAGATGCCGTGGTGATCGCGGATAAAAATGCGACGGTGCTGCAATATAACCAATCGGCGCATGATGTTTTTGGCTATACAGCTCAAGAGGCCATCGGAGCTTCAATGGAAGATCTCTTTATCCCGGAAGATCAGAAAGCCGCACATCGCAACGGTATGGCCAGATACGTGGAAACTGGAGAAAAGAGGGTTGTAGATCAGGGAGTCAAAGTCATGATATCCCGCAACAAATCAGGCCATGAGTTTCCAGTCGAAGTCATAATTTCAGAAAGCAAGGACATATCCGGAGAACCGATATTTATCGGCATCATGCGCGATATCTCTGCGCGAATAGCAAGGGATATTGAGCTCAAGACGGCACTTGAAGAGGCCCAAAAAGAAGCTTCCGCCAAGGAAAGGTTTCTAGCCGTCATGAGTCATGAAATGCGCACGCCTCTGCAGGGAGTGTTAGCTACATTCGACTTGCTGAACCAGCAAGCAACGTCTGCCAAGGAAAAATCACTGATCCAGCTGGGAGAACAATCAGGGAAAAAGGCGCTTGATCAGATTAACCAGACATTGGAGATTGTGCGTCTGAACGAAACTGCAGTGTTTACGCAACAGGACATTATTGATCCGCTTAGATCTTTACAGAACTTGATACTGCTTCTTGAGCCAATCCTGCTTCAGAGAAACAATATTGTAGAACTTGCGTACACCTTTGACCCCAACTTACGAATAATAGGTAATCAGTACCTGTTTGATGCCTTGTTTGATAACCTTTTATCGAATGCCAATAAGTTCACAGAGGCAGGACATATCTCCGTTCAGCTGCAAGCAACTACTATGTCAGATGTCGAAGTGGAGTTTCTAATTAAAGTCGCAGATACGGGGGTAGGCATAGCAAAAGAAGACCTCACATCGATATTCGAGGATTTTAATACCAGCGAAGACACTTACACGCGTTCATTTGCAGGCACAGGTTTAGGTTTGGGCATTGTAAAGCGCTGCTGCGAAAGGATGGGGGGGGAAATTGCCGTCGAAAGTCAACTTGGAGTGGGTAGTACTTTCAGCTTCAAGTGTGTTTTTGATATCGCCTCTGGTCAGGTGTCGAACACCTCCAGACTTCAAGTATCAGATGTGAGTGAAGACGAGGTTGAGCCGCGTGGAGAGCCGCCTCTGATCTTAATTGTTGATGACAACATGATTAATCGGACAATGATTGGCAAAATGTTGGAACAGCTTGGTTGCGTATTTGAATATGCTGAAGATGGATTGGTTGCAATTCAGAAATGTACTTACCAGACATTCGACTTGATCTTGATGGATCTGAGCATGCCCAATTTGAACGGCGTTGATGCCACACCAGTGATTAGGCAGATTTGCCGGCCACAAGGAACTATTGTGTGCATTTCTGCACATAATTCAGAGGAGGTTCGCGGCTTAGTCTCCACCGCAGGTATGGCAGAACTTATGCCAAAACCAGTCCGGCTCGACGAGCTAGCATCTCTTCTCAAACGCACGGTCCGATCTCACAGAAACGAGACGCTAAGTGTATTGGAGGGCCCTCTGGCGGTAGCACAGGACAGTGATAGTGAAGTTCACGACTTAGTTGAAACATTTAGCCCAAGCGAAGTTTCAGGATTTGTCAGTAATTTCGATAAAACGCTTAGAGATGATATCGCACAAGTGAAGTCACTTCTCAAGACTGGCGAGTATCAGGATGCTGCCAAATTACTTCATGGGTCTGCTGGATGCGCTGGAATGATTGGGGCGCAACAGCTCTCTGCCCTTCTTGTGTTTCTCGAAGATCGCGCAAAAGCCAAGATGTTGTCTCCAAATGAACCCTTGCTTGATACTTGTACTGAATTGTCAAAAGCTTTTTTGGCTAAGGTATATGGAACGTCAGTACTTGAGTGCTAGATCTGACTGCTTCAAAGTTACCCTCGCCAAAGCCTTCAGGCTGATGATGTTAGCCAAGAAGAAGTGGTGGAAAATCTCCAAGCCAACCTGTGCCTGATGGCGGATACCAGCATCTCAGGCGCACGGGTCGCGAGAGAGTTGGATGCGCTGGTCCGGGTCTATGGAAAGCCAACCAGCATTGTCAGCGATAACGTCCTATGCGCGGAATAATTGGCTGATTTGGCATCAGGTCATTGTCGTCTCGAGGCGTCTCGACACGTTTAAAGCATGGCTCAGTTCGGCGTTTTGGTCAACGACAGTCTCTCCCATAACAAACACAGAGTACGCTTTTGCGGCTCTCACCGTCCTTAAGACGAGATCATCGGGTCGCTAACACAGAAGGCCTAAACATTATCTACGAGGTCAGTTGCCTGCCTCCACGGCCCTTACAGAGAAAGGTCCTTCTGCGATCGATCACCCCTCAAAGAAGGGGCGATAGGGTTCGCCGTTTTTGATGATCCCGTGAACAGTACGGGCCATTTTGGCGGCGATTGCGGTATATGCCTTTCGGCGCAAATGGGTGTTTTGTCGGTCCTTGGAGATGTAGCGCTCGAACTTATCGCGGAAGCTGTTGGTACGTTGGAGAATGGCAACCTGACCGGCCATCCACAGGGTGCGGCGCAAGCGGGCGTTCCCGTATTTTGACAGCTTGGTTTGGCCACGGAAAGTGCCGGACTGGATGGTTGCCAGGTCCATACCGCAGAACTTCAGAAATTGCCGGTGGTGTCCAAAGCGGCGTAAGTCACCAGCTTCTGCGAGGATGGTCAGGGCGTTGATCGGGCCGATCCCAGGTATTGATGTCAGCAGCTGATAGTCAGGCAGATCTTTGAGAAGCGCGACGGCGCGAGCTTCGATTTGATTGCGTTGCGCAATGAGACTGCGGCCTTCTCCAAGAACCAAGCGGAACATACTGATAGCGTCAGAATCTAGGGCAACTGGTAACCCCACTGATACTTTGGAGGTCTCATAAATATCTGCAAGCAAACGTTCTTTTGCGACCTTTCGGCCCACAACGTCCCAAGCGTCAGCGGTAAATGCGTCCTTGCTCATGGCTGAGATAAAGTGTGGTGACGGATAGCGTTCAAGGAAAGCAAAGAACCAGTCGCTGCGTGAACTGCGATGGAAACGATCAGCTTCTGGAAAGTACAGCGGCAGATAATGCGTCAGAATCCGATGCCACAACTCGGTCTTCGATTTGGAAACGATATCGTGGGTCTTGGATAATTCCTGAATGTCATTTGTCCCACGCACCAGCGGGTCATGGTAAAACTGCTCATTCCCAATCTCCATCATGTGGAGGATGACCTGAGCGTCCTTTGGGTCATTCTTATCCCAGCTGTTGTTAAGGGCTTCCCGCGTGCGCGCCAAAGCAACTGACGATACCAGCTTCACTTCAAAACCTGCGGTCGCCAGATGATAAGCCAAGGCGCGGTGGTAGTTCCCAGTTGCTTCAAAAGCTACGCGCACTGGGCGACCGTAGTCCTTTAGCGCGGTGATGAGGCGGGTGAAATCAGCAAGTTCGTTTAAAACAGTTAAGCGACGGCGGCGCTTCTTGCCCGGAACAGCTATCAAAACTTCATGCCGCGCTTTGGCGATGTCGATAGCCACCAAAACAGGTGTGTTCTGTGTAATTGTAATCATGGTCATAGTCGGTCTCCTTTGCGGTGTGGTTTGTGCAAAACCACTGTAGAGACCTGAGACCCGGCTATGACCACCTGCTGCGCTATATGAGGGCTGCGCAGGCGATCATAGCCTTTTGATCAACATCATTCCGAAGGTGTTACGGCACCGAGTTCACCAGCATGGCGATCCTCAAATGGGTTCAGGAAACTGGCGTTGATTGGCACTATATCGCGCCGGGCAAGCCCCAGCAGAACGGCTTCATCGAAAGCTTCAACGGCAAGCTACGTGATGAATGCCTTAATGAAACGCTGTTTGGCACATCACGTGATGCGCGCAAAACGCTGGAAGAATGGCAAGAGGATTACAATTGGCGCAGACCACATTCAGCATTGGGCAACCTGACGCCGATGGAATTTTTGCAGAGAAAAGCGATGGACAAGATGGCGGCCTAACGACAAAGATTTAACCCCAAGGACTCCGCGTAAAGCTGGAGGAGACTTGGGGCTCAGGTCAAGGGCTACGCACCAGTCTTCTCAATTCACAGTATCTGGATTCCTTCACGGCGGAATTTCAGAAAGAAGTGGGTCGAATGCGTAAAGTCACTTCATCAGGACTGATCTCCAAGAAAAAGCGTCTTACAGAGGTGACACGCCAGATCGACCGTGTTGTGGACCACATTGTTAATGGAACAGGCAGTAAGAGCGTCACGAGTAGACTGACTGACCTCGAAGCTGAGCAAGAGTCACTAGAAGCCGAGGTCCATCAGTACGAAACGAAGGCCACTGTCATACCGGTCCATAACATCGGCCAGGTGTATCGCGCTAAGATCAGGCAATTAGCAGACGGTTTGGACGACCCAGCGATCCGTTTGAAAGCAATCGAAACAATCCAGAGTTTGATCGATCACATCAAGGTCACGCCCACAAACACTGGGTTTGATGTGGAGCTACACGGTGAGTTGGGTGCTATAATGGAGATGGAAGGTCAAAACGACCGAAGCCCCGCAGGATTAATTGCGGGGCGTTCGTTGTCAGTGGTTGCGGGAGCTCGATTTGGACACTGTTTCACGAAACTTCGAGAAGTGCAGGTCGCCAGATAAAACGAGCCTTTCCTGCGCCATTGGACCGCATGCCGTAGGGCTCAATGAACATAGCCTGCTCCAGAAGCGAGTCCTCTGCGAACCCTGATGGAGGTTTCTATCCCGTCATTCACGGCCCATATCCTCATCGGAGACAGGTCTACTCACACTCGACCAACAAAGCACAAACTGCAGCGCAGTCATACAGCTTGGGCCACGAGATTGCGTGGAGGCAGGTCAAGGAAGTGCAGTGGTGCACATCCGTAGCATCATCTTGGGTAATCAAAAGCGTGCAGAAACGCCCACGATGCGCGGTTGATCTTCCCGAGTTCCGCGATGGCCGCAGCGATCCCATGCGTAGTTTCGTCATTGATCGCTTCGACCTGACCCATTTTGATACCGTCCTTGCGATCGGCAATGCGCATCAAGATCGTGTGTGAGACCTCAGCATTGGAATCAAATGCGTAAATACAGTGGTTGTAGCGGTTGCGTAATCGTCCGATTTTTTGAATGCGATCCGTCAGCGCGAGGATTTGTCTCTGCTCTTCTTTTGCAACTTTGCCAAGTTTGGACAATCGGTTGACCAGGTCCATGCGAGCGCGCGACGTGTTCAGCGTCAGGAAGATCACCGTCGCTGTTTCGATGTCGGTTCGGACCAGCCCGGCGATGAAATGGATCAACAGGCTTTCTGTATTGGTCCAAGCATAGTTGAGTTTACCAACTTGCAACAAGAAATCGTCAAATTCATCCTTGGGTGTCATGAGTTGGCAGCGTTCGTTTTTGCGAAACTTGCCACATATGCGACTGCCGCCTCGGTCCGGTTGCTAACGCCCAATTTGCCAATGATATGGTGAATGTGCAGTTTGACGGTGCTTTCTGCCAAATCAAACTCGCGCGCGATGAGTTTATTCGAAGCACCTTTGGCCAGTTGTTCTAACACCTCTTGCTCGCGCGCGGTTAGTGTCCAATGCCCATTTTGATCGGCGTCTTCTTCCGACTTCCATGCCATCAACATGTCAAGCACCTCGCCAGAGACATGCCGCTCTCCTGAAAGAACAAGGCGCAAGACTGTGATGGTGCAATCCATACGTGCGCGCAGTGGTAAAAAGCTTAGCCTTTCCACAATGGCATTCCTGTCAGTAGCGCTCAACGCTTTGCGCACTTCGTCCACGGTTTGATAGGCTAGTACCGGGCGTATCGAAGGCATTGTTTGCGCAATCGATTCAAGCTCAGAAACGGCCTCGCGGGCGTGCTGGCAAGACAAAATAATAGCACAAATTCGCGTGCCCTGAGGCGAAATAAGTGCTTTGGCCTCGCTTGCACTTGCTACGTTTGCCACCTTAAGATCTGGAAATTCACTTTGGATGAGGCGCAGATACATATTTGAAAAACTGGTACTATCACCGATAAACAGAACTTTTGGTTGTTCATCGTGCATGGTCGTCAAACTAGAATAGTTAGTATTCATCGCAATCCCCCCAATAGCGAACATCACAAGTCACCAGCACGTGATGTAGAAACAGCTAGGTATTCGCACGCAACTGCATGCGACTTCGCGCGGCCCATTGGTCAGTGCAAAAAGCAAGTTCCCGCGCACCCAACCATTCCAGACTAATACTTTGGGGCACAACTCCATTGACAAAGATCAAGTGCTCTATTTTTTATAATTATATATATTTAACAATAAGTTCCGTTATTAACTTAGTGTGATTTGACTGACTGATCTATGCGGGATTACACCCTTTGATCTACAGATTTCGGCGGAATCTAGACATGTTATAGTGCCATTTGGCGATTCTTTGCTGACCGTCAGGCCAGCTTTTCGGGCGGTGTATTTTGCTGGCACGATAAAGGCGTCACGGATGGAATGTGACGTAAATCGTAACCTGCATTCCGCAAATTGGTCACCTTTGAAATGAGCGGTGATCCTGTGGGAAGCACTCAAAGAAAGACAAGAAAATGACCAGCAGAAATAATCACTTTATGCCTTGGGGCCATCAGCACCAAGGTCAGGGCCAGGACCAAGACCAAGCTCAGGCCGAAGCCCAGCTTCAAGGCCAGCTTCAGGGTCAGGGCCAAGGTCAGCACCAAGAGCAAAGTAGCTCGAATGACAATGGTAACCTGAATGGTAATGGCAACGGCAACCTAAATGGCAACGCCAATGGCAACCTGAACTACAACGCGAATACTGCCAATAATGCTGCAAACAACACCGCGTCCAACGCCGCAGCAAACACTGCAGTCAACAACAATGCCACTGACGTCAACACAACTGTGACGACGACTGTGGATGTTGATGCCAGCGTTGATCTGTCCGGCTATATGCCAACGGATGATGATTTCGCAGACGTTGATCTGACTGACGGTGCATCTATTGATACCCTTTTGGTTGGCAAGGGCGACATCAGCTTTGACCCCGGCAACGAGCAAAACATCGAGGATATCCTCAATGATGCGCTGAACGGGGCTGGCAACGACAGTGGCACCGTCAACAACCAATTCAACAATTTGGTTGATAGCGACGTCCTGCACAACGCGACTGTGGATGGCAATCTACAGCAGACCAACACATCAAATGGCGGATCGGCATCGTCGGATGACGGTATTGGCGTCGGGTCCGATGTTGATGATGACATCGACTTTGGCTTCCCGCTAATGGCAGGTCGTGGTCATGACGGCGGCCCAGGTGGCAGTGATGATGACGATGGCGCAAGCTCAGGTAACTGGGGCAGCGGCAACGGTGATGACGGATATGTATCTGGTGAATCCTTGTCATCTGCAGCGTCAGCCATTGATACCACAGCGTTCAACCAAAGCATCGTGATGGGCGCGAACGTGCTGGGCAATACAGTCGACATGTCGGTTGTAGGTGGCAGCATGAGCTCGACCTACGTCGGTGATGACAGCGCAGACGGCGCTTAGGTCCCGCCGGTCTGACTGATGACTGCTTTTCGTTAGTTGGACCCTAACACTGCTTCGCGCCGGATACTTCGGCGCGGAGCGCGTTGCACAGGGAGCGTTCTTGTATGTGCAACGCCTTTACTCTGTGGGGGGGGTTAAAGATGGCACTCGATAAGATTTCTGAGATCATTGCACACTTCATTGGCATATTTGAAACGGCAGAAGACGGCGCAAGACTGCGCGAGATCGCCGAAGGGTTTGATCACACGGTTGCGCCGGAACCTACCTTTGATCCGCTTACGGCAATCGAATATCTGCTGCGCGCCCCTTACGAGCACACAGGTGGACCATACGGCTTATCGGATTTCCAATTTACTGCAGACACAGTTCCTTTTGTGCCTGCGGCCCCGCCAAGTCTATTTGCGGATGCGTGGCTTGCGCCCATTACATCCTTTTCCCCGACCCCCTTGCCCGACTTGAAGGGCGGCCTGCCAGGCAATGAACACTCCTTTTTCCTCGCAGGTATCCCGCCAGGCGCTACCGTGGTCATAGGCCATCAGATGAACGTTCTTGTCGATCACGACTTTCTGGTAGGGGAAGGAACCATTGGTTTTGCCGCACCTGACTATTTTGATGTCCAACTTGCCACGCTGACGGCCGCGGCCAGTGGGATAACCCAAAGCCTAATTGGCAATCCTTTGACCATCATCACAACCGCTGCCGACTTTGGCGAGGCTCTCGGCGCGCAGTATGGCGATTTGGCTCAAAACGCACCTGACGCGGCGTATATCACTTTGGTGGATGGTTCGGAGGCTATCGGAGTCACCGTCAACGGGACAGATTCCGAAGCCATGCCGTTGCTGGATGAAGTTATGCCTGTTTATTTGCAGCCTGATCCCTTGGAAGATGATGCGACCGCCCAAGCGCCCAGCGGTGTAGGCGGCAATGCCACGGCGGCGGCCGCCGTATTTGATGTGGACGACGGGCATAACGTGGTTGCGGGAGGGAATTTTGCAATCAACGAAGCGATCGTCGCCTTTAGCGCTGTCGATGCGCCAGTGATTGCTGTCATGGGCGATGCAATCTGCATGGTCAGTATCAGCCAGGTCAACATCATTCAAAACCACGACGGCGGCGCGTTGAAAGCGCCGTCTGATGTGGCCCTGAACGCGGCAACAATCGCTATGGACACTTCACAAATCGCGGATGAGGCCTCAGATCAGTCGTCCCCAGGACTGCCTCAGGCTTGGGCGGTCACGCGGATAGATGCAGACTTAATGACGGTGAATTGGATCCATCAATATAACTTTGTCTCTGACCATGACCGTGCCGAAGTGACGTTCTCGGGCGAGGATAGTTTTTTCGGGCTTGGTGCCAACACGTTGCTGAACCAAACCTCGTTGCTCGAAATTGGCGTCGCCTATGACCTGATCATCGTTGGTGGCCAGATGATCGATATGGCGCTAATCAGCCAGACCAATGTGCTACTGGATGACGATCACGTCAGCTATAGCGGCGATTGGCCTCTGGCCATGACTGACGACGATAATCTCGCGTTGAATGCCGCGGTGATCGATACTGTCGGAATTGATAGCCACACCGGATTAGATGGCGGTTTCGCGCAAGCTGGGCGGGACTTGGCGGACGGTGCGTTGACAATTTCAAGTGATGTCGCACAATCGGATTACTTTGCAGGTATTCCATTTTTGAACGTCCTTTATATCGCTGGGGACCTGATCACGATCACCGCAATCGCGCAGACGAATATCATTGGCGATGCAGATCAGATCGACGTCACACTAGAAGGGCTAGTCGCCGCCGCTGATGGTCCTGCGACCGTGACTGCGGGATCAAACGCTGCCGTCAACATCGCGTCGATTATGGAATATGGGATGGATTCCACCATCATGGTCGGTGGCGAGGTTTACGATGATATCCTGCTTTATCAGGCCGAACTGATTGAAAGTGACGCCGACCCTTTGGACGTCACTCTAACACCACTCGCGAACGAAGCGGTCGCATTCTTGGCTGACGACATGGTGGATGACACACCGGTTTCAGACAGCGTCTTTGCTGGCCAGATCGACACCTCCACCACGTCGGTGGACATCATGGGTGGGGTCGTCGCCTAGACCGATTTATGCCGGAGTGATATTTTGAAAGACGATAGAGTTGACAGCCCACCTCGGGGAGATGCCCCAAGAATGCCACTGCTGAAGTTGACCCCAGATGACTTGGCGCGCGATGAGGCGGCCAAGGAAGCAGGCATCAACAGCGGCGAAGTGGTCGATGCGCAGGCTGGTGTGCTTAATCCCGCCGCTGGCGGTGGCGGCAAGGGTGGGGGTGGCAAGCCATTTCACAAACGCATTGGTCCAGATGGCTTTGCCGAGGCGCTTTCAAAAGGCGTGCGCGCCGTACGCCGCAATCTGGCCTTCGTGATGTTGCTAACATTGGGCACGAATGTGCTGATCTTGTCGATCCCAATCTACCTGTTTCAGATTTCAGACCGCGTCCTCACCAGCAGGTCCGTTGATACGTTGATCATGCTGACCATTGTTATTGTCGGCGCTGTCGTTGTCCAAACACTGCTGGATGCTGTGCGCCGCTTTATCTTGATGCGCAGTGCTGTCGAAGTGGCCGTCCAACTGGGCGCCCCAATCCTAAATGCTGCGGCGCATGCATCGCTGCATGGCGGCGGCAAGGAATACCAGACCCTTAGTGATTTGCAGCAGGTGCGGGGTTTTTTAGTCTCTGGCACACTCATCTCGTTCCTGGACGTACCCTTTGCGCCCTTGTTTATTACGGTTATTTTTCTAGTGCATCCTGATTTAGGTTTGATCGTCGTTGGTACGTCATTGCTACTGCTGGTCATCGCGCTCGTGAACCAAAAGATGACAGCCAAACACTTTGCCGAGGCCAACATGGCCCAAAGCCGCGCAAACATGCATCTGGATTCCATGTCGCGCAACAGCCAGATCATCAATGCGTTGGCGATGGTTCCCGAGGCCGTCCGCATGTGGGGCAAGGATACCGCCGCATCGCTGACAGCCCAAGTGCGCGCCCAAGATCGAAACATCATCTTTGCCTCGCTCAGCCGTGCGGTGCGTCTGCTGACCCAGATTGGAATGTTGGGATGGGGGGCAAATTTGGCGCTGCATGGTGAAATCACAGGCGGCATGGTTATCGCGGCCTCGATCATTGCAGGGCGCGCTTTGGCTCCGATCGAAGGGTCGATCGAGGGTTGGAACGCCTTTCTTTTGTCACGCGCAGCCTACGGGCGGATCACCGACTTGATGCGCCGATCACGGGTCCGCTTTGAACGGTTGGTGCTGCCCCACCCCGAAGGGCGGTTGGACGTAGAACGCCTGCTTTATGTGCCCGGCGGAACCAAACAAGTGATCCTTAACGGGTTGAGCTTTCATCTTGATCCCGGCGAAACGCTGGCCGTCATTGGTAATTCCGGAGCGGGCAAAACCACTTTAGGCAAAATGTTGGTAGGGTCGATCCTGCCCACTTCAGGCAACGTAAGGCTAGACCTGATGGATTTGCGCAATTGGGACCCACGCCAGTTGGGTGAGTGCATCGGTTACGTGCCACAAGATGTACAGCTATTCCCCGGTTCGATCAAAGATAATATTGGCCGGATGCGCGACGACGCCACTGATGCAGATATTCACCGTGCGGCGGTACTGTCTGATGTGCATGATATGATCTCTGCCTTGCCACACGGATATGAAACCGTGGTTGCCGCAGATGGATCACCCTTGTCGGGCGGGCAAAAACAACGGGTCGCCTTAGCGCGGGCCTTTTTCGGCAATACCCGCCTTTTGGTTCTGGACGAGCCGAATTCAAACCTCGATGCCGCAGGTGACCGCGCACTGGCGCGGGCCATTCAGCACGCTAAGGACGATAAGATCACTGTCGTGGTGATCACGCAAAAACCTTCGCTGCTCAAGGTCGTGGATAAGATCATGATGGTGGCAGACGGTGGTGTGGCGCTGTTCGGTCACCGTGATCAAGTGCTCGAAAAGCTGGCAGCACGGAATGCCCAAAATCAGGAGATTCCCAAATGACTGTTCCCGCATTGGCCCCGTCTCACGCGCTGGTTGCTGCCAATTGGTACGACGATGTTCCACGCTCGGTATCGCGCCATATCCTCTTTGGCGTCGTGCTGATGCTGGCCGCTTTTGGAGGCTTCGGTATCTGGGCCACGCAAGCGCCCTTGGCTGCCGCAGTGATTTCACAAGGCAGTTTTATCGCTACGGGCCGCAACAAGATTGTCCAACACCTTGAGGGTGGGATCATCAAAGGTATCTATGTCGCCGAAGGTGATACCGTCACAACCGGTCAGGTCTTGGTGCGTATGGACGAGACCGCAGCGCTTGGTCAGGAACGTGAATTATTTTTGCGTCAAGCGCGGCTTGAGGTCGCGAAGGCACGACACTTGGCGGAATACGAACTGGCTGAAGACTTGATCTATCCGCCGCACTTGGCCGCTTTGCGCGCTGATCTCGAAATCGCAACTATGATGGAAGGGCAAAGCCTTGCCTTCAAAGTTTCAATGCAGGGGCTGCTCAATGACATTGCATTGCTTGAAAGAAGCATCGACGCGCTAGAAATCCGCGCCAGTGGCTATGACAGCCAACTTTCCTCGACTCAGCAACAATATAGCATCATGCAGGAGGAATTGGCCGACAAGCGCACTTTGTTGGACCAAGGTCTCATCCGGCGCACGGACGTCAATGTTGTGCGTCGTGCCGTCGCAGAAGCCGAAGGGCAGATTGGCCGCCTGTCCGCCGAAATCGCGGAAATCCAAGAAGTCCGTGACCGTTATCATGCCCAGATTGAGCAGCTCTTGGGTGAACACCGCGACCGCGCCCTCGACGAGGCGAATGTGGCGGATGCGGAACTTGATGGTATTCGCGAACAAGTCCGCACCGCCCGAGAGGTGTTACGCAGGATCGAAATCGTAGCACCTGTGTCTGGTACCATCGTACGTCTTTACTATCACACTGCAGGAGGGGTGGTCGAAAGCGGAAAGGCGATTGTCGAAATACTGCCTTCGGACGAGCCACTGATAATCGAAACCCAAGTGCCGCGCACCGAAATCGACAGCGTACAGATCGGTTTTCCTGCGACTATCCGCTTGTCTGCGCTGAACCAACGCACCACACCAGTGTTGAACGGGACGGTCTATTATGTGTCCGCTGACACCGTATCGGATTCCACCGAAGCCGCTCAAGAAGTCTATGTCGCGCGCATTTCCATCGAGGCCGAGGAACTGCAGCGCGTGCCAGGGTTCACACCCACACCCGGCATGCCCGCTGAGGTGATGATACAAACTGCCGAGCGGACGTTCGTGCAATACCTCGCCAAGCCGATTGTGGACAGCATGTCACGAGCATTTCGCGAACAATGATAAAATAGCGTTGAATTGCGCAGTCCCAGAACAGGGACACGCTGATTTTGAAAGGTATTGCTCAATGCAACCAACCAGATGAGCCAAACTCTCTCTTAGTTTACGCAGCTCTTGGTTCCAAAAACCCTGACGACGGACACTTGATCAACTGATGGAACATTACGGCAAGGCCTCTAACCTGTTCCCGGAAACGCAGCCACAGTCCTGATTTCATTTGGCCGGGGTCACGTCGTCCCAGCCACCCTCTTTCTTAAAACATCCCTCCATAAAGGAACGTCACATGACTTCATCCCCGTGCAACCGCGCGCCCAGTACTGCTGTGCCCACGCCAACCCCACGACCATCAAAGCCCGCTGTTAATACGGGCCGCAACCGCCGCGTTCCATGCAAAAAACGCAGGTCGCGGCCCGCCTCAGATCGCGCCAAGCGGCACCATTTCCGGCAGCCGCCCTCGCCATACCTTTTTGCTTTGGCTGAGAAGAAGGGCTTTGAACTGCTTGGCCATGGCAGGCGGCGTTAAGACGTGCTCGTGCAGTGCGGCAGCTGTCAGCAAAACTCGCAAGTGCGACGGTCTGTCCTGCTCGACCACGCGCCACAGTGTAACAACTGTCTGTGGAGAAAGCGTTTTGATGACGCGATGGCATCAGGCGCAACTATTCATCTGCCCCATCCGAGCAATCATAAGATTGCGACCCTTGTTTTGTCCTGCGGACATATTGTCCAACGACAATACGGCCGCCTCGCTAAGGCAGCAAAAGGTGGACACGCACTTGGCTGCGAGACATGCCGCGAAGAACGCTATGTGCGCGAAGCCCAAGGCAGCGGCTGGGTGTTGGTTGGCCCGGCTCAGAAAGCCAAGAACGGCTATCGACACTACGAACATCACTGCGGTTACCGTCAGGATCATGCGATCGTCAATGTAGACAATCGCCAGCTGGATTGCGCTAACTGCGGCGAGACATGGGCCTCAAAGCCCTCATGTATCTATTTGCTTCGGATTGAGTTGTCCGACCGCGCTGTTCT
>Ga0208660_1000347_pt1 | contig 18517 bp, 16 predicted proteins | sample DEB08_DNA_13_FD_184527 | JGI IMG/M metagenome (GOLD analysis project Ga0208660, IMG submission 184527) | Aqueous microbial communities from the Delaware River and Bay under freshwater to marine salinity gradient to study organic matter... | ecosystem: Environmental > Aquatic > Marine > Coastal ... | reverse complement strand
ATAAGACGTTTTACGTGGTCTTGGGCCATCCATTCCTTGTCGTAGCAGGCGACGGTACTTGGGATAGCGTAGTCCCATACGTCGTATTGGTCATCGCAGATTTTAATGACTTTGAAACGGGTCATGACGTTTCTCCTTTCAGAAGATTAGAATCCATGAACAGAAGCTCACGGTTATGATTACGGATGAGACGAAGATCTGGATATCTTGATTGTCCATGGATCTACTCCTGTTTTGTTTTGTATTCTCACTATGAGGATACTCCACTGGCTCGCTGTGCGAGCATCAGGAAGAAGAGATGGAGAGCAGGAGCATGCCTGAGAGCGCCAGAGAGGCCCGTGTAGGGCCGATGGTGTGATTTGGTAAGGGATGGTAGCTAAGGTGTGAAGGGTAGGGCTGAGTGAGCTTGTGAGTAGGGAGAGAGTAGAGGGAGAGATGATGTGGTCTCTATGTCTCTATCTTACAGGGTGTTTATTGTGTAAAAAAAGTAGCACTCACCTTACGGTGAGCGCTGAGTTTTATTTTGTAGCGTTGGCTTGTACGCTTTTGATACGGTTCATGTGGAACTCGTACCTCTCGCGAAGCTTGGGGTTAGCGTCGAAGCGCTCCTCCAGTTGGATGTCGTGGGCTGCCCGCTCTGCGGACATGGCGCTACGCTTTTCTTCGAGCAAGGCATCTTCTTGCTCTGCGAGGGTGATCTTGGTCCTACGTGCGTAGGCTTTGGAGTTTGCCTCAAGGGCATCTGCTCCGTGATAGGCGCTGGAGATCAGCTTATCGAAGGTGGTGGCAGTCGTGGAGACTGAGTTGAAGGTAGACGCAACGGCGTTGCTGGCGGATGTAGTGATGATACCCATGATAGGCTCCTATGTTACTGGCTTAAATGCCTGGGGTGGCCTGTGGCCACTACCAACAGAAGACCGGGGGGGTAGGTTTATTATTATCAGGTACCTTCATAGTGTAGAGGTGTTATAGAACACCTCCATCATAAAAATCCCTATGAAAAATATGATCAAAAATATCCTATAAAGGAACATATAGAGAACATATAAACTACATACCTTAGCAGTCTTAGAAGTTAACGACGCATAAATTCTGAGTGAAACGAAGAATTTATAAGGAAGTTAACGTATAAGACTGCGTAAGAATAATATAATACAACAAGACTCTCTTGCTTACTTAAGACTATCTATGTACTAAGTATAATCCCCTTTAAATACATAGTTGACCCATAGGACATAAAAGACTCTAAAGACTGAAACGTCTGTAGATGAGGTTCAGTAATGGCTCCTAAGTCACACCATACCAAAGCAAACCAAGTGTATGCTAACTCCGTTCCTGGAGGGTATAACCAAGATCTAACTATAGATGAGATCTCAACTGCTTTGCCTCCTCACTTGAAGTCTTTTGCGACTCAAGAGCTGACGGACAAGGTGAACCAGATGGTGGGAGATCCTGACATTGCTGAGCAGATTAGGAACAACTTTGTAACCTATACCAAGGTGCTGACCGAGGGTCGGTTTAAGATGGAAGATTACCTGAATGCGATAGCTTACGTGAGCTACAAGCTGATGGGTCATTCCAATCAAGATGCCTATGCTCTGACCTTTCCTAAGAGGCAGACTGCCTTGGTTGCAAGGGGAGCTACTCAGAAGGATATCTCTGCATACGTCTCGATCTACAGCAGGGGTAAGCTGGTAAATATGATCATGGAGCAGACCTTGGTTCCTTCATGGATCTTGAACCAACACATGTATCAGGATGCTCTCAATAAGCAGGCTTATCTCATGGCTCATGCCAACAGTGAGAAGGTCCAGACTGAGGCTGCAAACTCTCTACTGACCCATTTGAAGCGGCCTGAGACCAAGCAGGTAGAGCTCAATATTGGGATGCAAGATACCGATGGCATGTCTGAGTTGAAGGACATGCTGTCATCTTTGGCTGAGACCCAACGAGATCTGATTGGGAAGGGTGTGAAGACCCAGAGGGTTGCGCATCAAGGGTTTGGTAAGGCGATCGATATTACTCCAATTGAAGCTGAAGAGGTGAAGAAATGAAGACTGATGTAACTGCAAAAGACTTCAATCCATCCAATAATGAGCTGGTTGATGCGATCAAAGGTAAGGCCAATGAGCTTGCTGCCGTGATTGAGAAGTTGCCTAACGGCCGGCGTAAAAGCATTGCTCTGACCCATCTTGAGACAGCCAGTATGTTTGCTGTGAAAGCTATCTTTTACACAGATGATAACGAGCAAACTGGGGCGTGAATATGAGCGTCGAAAGCCCTATCAGTAGAGATCGGAATGGTACGCTGGATACGGCGGATCAGATGTTCATTCCTTTGAGCACTGTGAACATCATCCAGCAACGAGATACTGAACATGGGCCTGTGCTGTGTGAAGATACTTACAGGGCAGATGAGAAGACGATGCTCTCAGGCCAAGAGGGTGTGAAGTTTGATTCCGATAAGACCAGAATGGAGCTCATACCCCCTGAACTTATGGAAGGGGTAGGGGCAGTTCTAACCTTTGGAGCCAATAAGTATGCCGATCGGAATTGGGAAAAAGGCATGCACTGGTCCCGTCCTTTTGGGGCTCTCATGCGGCATATGTGGGCTTGGTGGAAAGGGGAGAAAGCAGACCCCGAAACAGGCATGTCCCACCTATGGCACGCAGGGTGCTGCATTGCTTTTCTGATTGCATACGAGGCCCGTAACTCAGGCACGGATGATAGGTTTAAAGGGTAACTCATGGCTCAGTCTTCCAGTGTAGATCCAGTCTTTGAAGCAGAACTGCATTCTTCTGATGTAGAAGCTGATGCTCTACATGAGCTGATCCTATCTAAAGGATTGAAGAAGCAGACTGTAGATGACTGGCTCAACACGGTAGACTACGCCAATCTGAACTCAGGGCATTATATGCCGAGTGCCTTTGCACTGAAGTTCATGAACTTTATCAAGTTGGTTAATGGTTCAGAAGGTGAGCAGAACCTTACGCCAGTAGTCCATCTTGCTATGCTGGATCAGATTGCTGGAGAGAACAAACGAATTGCTAATCTCTGTGCTAGAGGCTTGGCTAAGACAACACTGATGTTTGAATATCTGGTTCTGTTCATTGCAGTCTTTGGAGAGATCGAAGGCTTTGGTGAGATCAGTGGTATGATCTATGTTTCTGACTCTATGGACAACGGTGTGAAGTCTGCCCGTAAGAACATCGAGTTCAGATATTATAACTCTGATTTCCTACAGAAGTGGCTGCCAGAAGCTAAGTTTACAGACAACTATCTGGAGTTTGTGAATGAGAATGGTCACCGTCTTGGGGTGAAGATGTTCGGTGCCAAGACAGGCCTTCGGGGAACCAAGATCTTTGGCAAACGTCCTGTGCTGGCTGTGCTTGATGATCTGGTGTCAGATGACGATGCCAAGTCCAAGGTGGCCATGGAGGCTATCAAAGACACTGTCTACAAAGGTGTGGACTACGCACTGGATCCGCAGCGTCGAAAGATCGTGTTTAACGGCACGCCCTTCAACAAAAACGACATCCTGTATGAGGCTGTTGAATCAGGGGGATGGCACGTAAACGTCTACCCCGTCTGTGAGAAATTCCCCTGCACCAAAGAAGAATTTAAGGGAGCCTGGGAAGACAGGTTCACCTATGAGTTTGTCCTGGATCAATATGAGACGGCTCTGGCTACGGGTAAGATCTCAGCGTTCATGCAGGAACTTATGCTACGTATCACCTCTGAAGAGGAACGCCTGGTACAAGATAGCGAGCTTCGGTGGTACTCACGGAAGAACCTGATGGAGAACCGTGGGAAGTTTAACTTCTACATCACCACAGACTTTGCCACACGAGCCAAGCAATCTGCTGACTTCTCGGTGATCTCAGTCTGGGCACACAATCACAATGGTGACTGGTTCTGGGTGGATGGCTATCTGGAGAAGGATACCATGGACAAGAATCTGAACGGTCTGTTCAGGCTGGCTTCTCAGTACAAGCCTCAGTCTGTCGGGGTAGAGATCTCAGGGCAGCAGGGGGCATTCATCAACTGGATCCAGAACGAGATGATGAACCGGAATATCTGGTTCAATCTGACGCCTGGGAAAAACGGAGAGCCAGGGATCAGACCTGAGACTGACAAGCTGTCTCGGTTCAATCTGGTTGTTCCATGGTTCAAAGCAGGGAAGATATTTTTCCCTGTCGAAATGAAATCATCCAAGATCATGGGTGAGTTCATACAAGAAATCACAATGGCTACAGGCACAGGCTTCAAAAGCAAACACGATGATTGCATAGACACAATCTCCATGTTGCCGTATCTTAAGGCTTGGAAACCAAGTGAAGAAGCCATCACCGAATACGACGATCGTACAGACCGTTGGCATTTTGATGACGATTCCATGGACACAGAATCCTCATTCTCATCTTACATCGTCTGAGCACAGGAGCGTGTCATGAAACTTGGTGAACTCTACGAAGCATTGTCATATGGCGAGCTGAACAATCTATCTATTGGTTTGGAAGGGTCAGGGGACATTGCAGAATACGATCGTCCCAGGATCATCTCATACACCAACAGAGCCCTTACCAGGATCTATGGAAGGTTCTCTCATAAGCTTGATTATGTAAATGTTACCCTCCAAGAGGGGATCCAGCGTTACTGGCTCAATCCTGTTCATGCTGTGTCAAATGTCGATGTGGGCAACTTGGCTGTACGCTACATCACGGACACCGTTGAAGAGCCATTCACTGGCGGTCTCCTCAAGGTACGTGGCGTGCGTAACGAAACTGAGGACTATGAACGGTTCAGGGAAATCAACATCAACGATCTATCATGCCCTAGCGGTGTGATGATGTTGAACTATGATCTGATGTTCATCAAAGAGCCAATTGCTGATGTGGTTCTCACTGTTGAGTATTTGAAAAAACACGACACCATTTCTGCAGATGCATCCGAAGACACGGAGATCTCGATCCACCCCTTCTTGGAAGAAGCTTTGGTGTTTCATGTGGCAGCCCGAGTGATCTCCAGCATTGGCGGCGAAGAGAACACTATGCAAGGCCAGAGGCTGTTTGGTGAGTATGAGCGTGTCTGTCAGATCGCTGAAGCAGAAGACATGATGCAGCGGTCTTATCAAGATTCAAATGAGAAACTGGAAATCCGAGGCTTTATCTAATGGCAGTACTTGATCTTCAGGCTTGGGCTGATGCCACAGAAGCCGTCCGTTTGCCTCAGATCGAGGCAGACATCACAGCTTTGGATGTGTTGCTGACACAGACAAGCCAGACAATCACAGACACGTTAGATGCGCATTCTTTTAGGATTGATGAAGCTCAGGTTGATGCTGACGCCGGCAAAGCAAGTGCGGCCGTAGCTCTCAGCAACATCTATCAAACAGGTATAGACGCTACCACCTACACTGATGAAGAGATTCAGAAGCTCAAAGATTGGTATCAAGCTAAGTTAGATTTGCTTCAGACAAGCATTGAAGGAAATCTCACGACGCTTTTGAATGCAAATATCAACAGCGTGATACCAAACTTTACAGCAGAACACGTTCTACGTTTGGCTGAAATTGAAGCTATCAAAACGTACATTGATGGGCAGACTACAGACCTGAACCAAGCCATATTTGACATGATCAACGTGGTTCTCCCTGGGTTCTTTGGACAGATTGAAGGCATTGAGGATGCTCAAAACCTTCTTGATATATCTATCAACGATCTGCTTGCAGGGTACACCTATGGCTCTCTTCAAGAAGGCATAGATGACTTTAGAGACAAAGCTCAAAAAGACCTCGTGCCGCTTACTGGCTCAAGCTTACACGTACCACGATCCCTCTGGGGTAAGGATCTAGAGCTTTCCTCTGCTACACTCGCTAAATCAACTTTGGGCAACTACGGTACATTTGTCGTAGCTGACGCTGATTTTGGTGAAGCTTTTGAATTTGCAGATGGGACAAATACTAACTTGGGTCCAGCACAGCCGATCGAGTTTGATCCTGAGCGTGTGTACAAGATCCAGGTTAAGTTCAAAGCTATTGATGATGGCACAGGCAACGGATGCCGTGTCAGAATTGGTGCAGTGGCTCAAACCGGAACCACATTAGACGCAAACGAAGAAGTGTCTCCTACCATTGATTATGTAACTATCAATCAAGGCGTACGTACATTGAATGTGTACGTCTCTGCCAACACAGTAAAGATGGATGATTACGGTTTGGTAGTATCTGAAAGGATAGACCTGACTGCACCAACATCAAACAAGCTGTATCTGTACATCAGGCAAAACTATTTTGGCAGCACTTCAGGACGTCTGTCTATTGGTAGTATTGAAATCCTTGATGTTACAGAGACCTTTGATGGTGTGAATGCAGTACGGACTTTCTTAACAGATGAAGTCGATGGCGTGTACGCGCATCTAGACGTGACGTACAGAACTATGGTCGATGAAGACATCGCCATTGCACAAGCTGTAACTGATTTGAAAACAACCATGGAAGACCCAAATGGCAGCTCTATAGGTGCAACCTTAAACCAAAATTACTACACACAGACAGAGTCTGATGCTGCCATATCCGCACAGGTAAATGTTCTCAAAGCACAGATAGAGGATCCAAATGGTAGCTCTATTGGGGCATTGCTGCTGACGGACTACAGGACAACTGTGGATGCTGACTCAGCTGTGGCAACTCAGCTGAATGTACTAAAAGCCCAGATGGAAGACCCGAATGGTACGTCTGTTGGGTCTACGATCGCATCTGTATCTACAGTAGCAACAAACGCTAACAATTTAGCTAACACAGCGAACAACACTGCAGCTACAGCAGCAAGTGTAAGCAACTCAATTAACTCAAATTTTGGTGGACAAGGAGCAAGCGCAAGCTCGTTTGCCTCAACCATGATTACGCTCGATGGAAAGGTAAATTCTGGATATTGGCTCAAAGCGACTGCTAACAATGTCACTGCAGGGCTTCAGCTATACTCCAATGGGTCAACCAGTACCATTAATTTGGATGCCGATAACATACTGATAAATGGGACAGTAGTTACTGGATTGTTAGAAAATAATGCCGCTACTGTTCCAGAAGCTGACAGCAAAGTAGATCCTACTCTGTATGGAAATGGAAATTTTGTAACTGCTAATACTAAAGACATAACTATGAGTGTTTCAGGAAAAGTCATGATTGTTTGGTCTGGCGCACAAGGATATAATAATGATTACGAATGGGATGTATATTTAGCAATAAATGGAGCAACATGCATTGGCTCTAACAGAGGCGGAACTGCGACAATCGACGCACCAGGAACTTCTTGGGCAGGTACTTTGAGCGCAGGTACTCATACAATTAAGGCAATGTGGAAGGGAGAAGGTAACGGTCTGGACAATAGTTCTCTTGAACTTTCATCTAGAACGCTAGCAATTTTTGGAGCAAAAAAATGAGTGCATACGTAACTTACCTTAAAGAAACTGGCATGGTTATTGGTAACGGTAGTACCTCTCATCCAGAAAAACTACACGAAGAACAGGATGATGAGTTCGGGCATCTACTTGTTGAAACTTTACCAACAGAACCAACAAAAGTTGTTGATGGTGTTTTGGTTTTGGCAGAACCTGCAGATTACATACAAATCACTGAACAAGCTGCTAAATCCAAAATTCGAAATAAAGTCTGGTCAGAGCTGAAACAAACAGACTGGACTCAATACAAAGATACCCCAGTCGATAAATTAGTGTGGGCAAAATATCGACAGGCTTTGAGAGAAATTGATGTAAACGTAGGAGAGATCTCTAGCATTGTTATGCCTGAGCGCCCTTCTAACGATACATTACAAAACCAAAGACTACAGGCGATAGGTAAAATTAATACTTTGGTCGGCGTGAAAAGAACTGAGTATGCTACAGATATTCCATTTCAAGATGAAATTTATGCAGAGAAAAAAATCGAAGCTGTAAGTTATCTGTCTCAAACATCAGAACCTACAAGTTTGACAAATTACCCTTGGATTGCAGACGCTGTAGGTATTGATGGCTCGACTCCTCTTGAAGTTGCGCAGCTTTGGGCTGGACTTCAATCCGAATGGATTTTGTTAGCACGAGCGACAGAAAAGCTACGGAGACAAGCAATTGTGTCTGTAGAAGAAAGCTCAACAAGCAACGAGATAAAGGCAGTGATAAATCTTTTAAAATCAGCACTGCGGGAAAATTACTAAAGCACAGAAAGCTAACGCACACTGGCCCTAAAGAAGATACTTTTCGTTTAACATGTTTCTGTGTTAGAGTACACCAAAGCACGTCACACCATGTCACACCCCTGCTTTGACTTCCCCTCAAAATGATAAAGTAGAAGGTACAACATGGTAGATTTTTGTACAGTTACTGGTTCGATCACTGATGTTTTTGTCAACGCTTTAGGTGAAGTAACAGTAGAGTTTGAAACAACAAAAGACTCCCTGTCTCGTTGGGGCAATACTGTTGTATCGAGTCAACGTAAACGGCTAAAAACAGCCGAAGATGGTACGCTAAGTGTCACGCTGATACCTGGAGAATACCTCCTTTCTTTCATTACAAATTCGCGCACCAAAGATGAAGTTATCATCACAGTGCCCGATGCAGCAGATGCTATCCTGGCTCAGCTTATTGCAGCCCCTCCTCCAGAAGATTTAGATGCAGCCGCACTGGCAGTATTAGATGCTCAGAGCGCTAGAGACGAAGCAAATACCAGTGCTGTTAGTGCAGCTGCCAGCGCAACTGACGCTTCCGTAAGTAAAACGGATGCAGAAACAGCCGCAACCACTGCAGCCAATCAGGCTACAATTTCAACAGATCAAGCCGTTATATCTACAACTGCAGCTACAGATGCGCAGACTGCACAATCTGCTGCAGAGCTCGCTAAGACTGATGCGGAGACAGCTCAGATAGCTGCAGAGGCGGCACAGACGGCAGCAGAGCTGGCCGAAACTAACTCTGCTTCTTCAGAGACAAGTGCTGCTACCGATGCAGACACAGCCACTACACAAGCGGACGTATCAACTACACAGGCAGGGATAGCTACCACCCAAGCTGGTATTGCAACGACCGCTGCAAATGCTGCAGGCGTCTCTGAAACAAACGCTCTTGGGTCGGCTAACTCTGCCAGCACAAGCGCAGGAACCGCAACTACCCAAGCCGGTATCGCCACTACTCAGGCCGCAAATGCAAGCGCAAGTGAAGCCGCGTCTGCGACATCAGCAGCGAACGCCGCAACAAGTGCTACAGCTTCTGCTGGATCTGCTACTGCGGCTTCCACATCAGAATCCAATGCTGCGACGAGTGCTTCAACTGCAACCACTAAGGCCTCAGAAGCCAGCACTTCAGCAGGTTTAGCAGCCACAGCAAAAACAGCTGCAGAGACAGCACAAGCCGCTGCAGAATTGGCTGAGACTAACGCAGCAGCGGATGCGGCTCAAACCTCCAGTGATTTGGCTGCTGTAGCGGCGATCTTTGATACTTTTGATGACCGGTACTTAGGTCCAAAAGCGACAGCCCCTATTGTAGACAATGATGGTGATCCGCTTCTGGTGGGCGCTGTTTATTGGAACACAACAAACAATAAGACTCAGTTCTGGAATGGCGCTGCTTGGGAAGACAGTGAAGCGGCGGCGGCTGCTTCTGCACAAGCGGCCAGTGACGCACAGGTTGCAGCCGAAACAGCTCAATCGGCTGCTGAAGCTGCTCAGACAAGTGCCACTGCTTCTGCAAACTCAGCCACAACTTCTGCATCAAACGCCTCCACAAGTGAGACAAATGCTGCATCGAGCGAGACAGCTGCAGCAACTTCTGCTTCTACAGCCACCACACAAGCCAGCGCTGCAGGAACTTCTGCAACCAATGCTCTTGCCAGTGAGACGGCAGCAGGAGCAAGCGAAACAGCTGCTTCCGGTTCAGCCACTTCAGCTGGATCCTCTGCCACGGCCGCATCTAATTCAGCAACTGCTGCTGCAGGGTCTGCCACAGATGCTGGAACATCAGAAACAAACGCTGCTGCTTCCGAGACGGCTGCTGCGGGATCTGAAGTGAGTGCTGCAGCAGACGCAGCTACAGCAACTACTCAAGCAGGCATCGCAACAACGGCAGCTACAGCCGCTGGAGTCAGTGAAACTAATGCTGCAGCCAGTGAAGCAAGTGCTTCAACGGATGCCGGTACTGCGACAACACAAGCTGGTGTAGCAACCACCCAAGCAGGACTGGCAACCACAGCTAAAACAGATGCGGAAACTGCAGAGATCAATGCTGAAGCAGCACAAGCAGCTGCAGAGACTGCAGAAACAAATACAATCATTGCAAAAGACGCAGCAGTTGCTGCTCAAGCCGGAGCGGTTACTGCACAAGGTGCGGCCGAGACAGCCCAGACTGGATCTGAAACCGCAGAAACAAATGCTGTTGCAGCTCAAGTGGCAGCCGAGACAGCAGAGACAGGAGCCGTTGCTGCAAAGACTTCTGCAGAGACCGCAGAAACAGGCTCGGTAGCTGCTAAGGATCTTTCTGAAGCAGCTCAGGCTGCAGCGGACACCGCAAAGACAGACGCCGAAGCAGCTGAAATTGTAGCCTCCGCAGCAGCTGTAACTGCAGAAGGACATAAAACGGCTGCTGAAGCCGCGCAAACAGCCGCCGAATTGGCAGAAACAAATACAGCAGCAAGTGAAGCTGAAGTTGCGGCAGACGCAGCAACAGCTACGACCCAAGCGGGCATTGCAACGACTGCGGCTAACGCTGCATCCACATCGGAAACAAACGCTCTGGGGTATGCTAATGCTGCATCGACATCGGCAACCACTGCTTCTGGACATGCGGCTACAACAACATCTGATTTAGCTTCAGTAGCTGCTCTATTTGACAGCTTTGATGATCGGTACCTTGGTTCGAAAACGAGCGACCCAACAACCGACAACGACGGAGACCCCCTCACTGTCGGTGTGTTCTATTGGAATTCTACTTCTTCCTCTCTTCGTTTCTATAATGGAGCAGCCTTTGAGGATCCTGAAGCAAGCACTGCTACAAACGCTGCTGCTGCACAGGCAGCTAAAGACTTGGCCGAAGCTGCTAAGACTGCGGCAGAGACAGCCGAGACAAACGCACAGACGGCTGAGACCAATGCGCAAAGCTCAGAGTCGGCCGCATCTTCATTTGCTTCGACCGCTACAACACAGGCAGGTATTGCAACAACTGCTGCAGGTAACGCTGGAACATCAGAGACCAATGCAGAGACGGCCAAAGTAGCAGCTGAGGCTGCAAAAACAGCCGCAGAACTTGCAGAAACAAATGCTGAAACAGCCGAGGTCAGCACTATTGCTGCTCGAGATGATTTTTTCACTCGGTACATTGGACAGTATGTTAATAACGCAGCTGCTGAAGCTTCAGGATATACGATCTCTGAAGGGATCTTTTATTGGAACTCCACCAATAAAGGTTTGCTGATTCATGATGGTACGAACTGGAACCAAGCAGTCTTGGAAGCTGGTGACGCCCTAGTACCTGCAAACAACTTGTCTGATCTTGTCAATGCGGTTACTGCCCGAACAAATCTTGGGCTTGGTTCAGCAGCTACAACGGCTTCCACTGATTATGCCACAGCTGCACAAGGAGCTACGGCAGATACAGCCGTACAGCCAGCAGCCATTGCAAACGCTACAAATTGGGACACCGCTTTCAGCTGGGGTGATCACTCACTGGTGGGGTATCTGACTACTGTTTCGTGGGCAGCCCTGACAGGTAAACCCACAACATTTACCCCCTCTGCTCATACACATACTAAGGCTGAAATTACAGACTTTAGCGATGGCGATTACGCTACGGCCGCTCAGGGAACCAAAGCAGACACTGCGCACAGCTGGGGAGACCATGCTCTTGCTGGATATGTAACAAGCGTAAATGGTGGTGCCGCTGCTACAGCAGATGCACTCACGACACCAAGAACAATCTCCTTGGGTGGAGATGTCACTGGTTCAGTAGCTTTCGATGGCTCTGCTAATGTCACAATCACCGCAGCTATTGCAGATGACAGCCACGCACATGTCATCGGTAATGTTGACGGATTGCAAACTGCTCTTGATGGCAAAGCCACAACAGCTCAAGGAGCCAAGGCAGATACTGCGCTTCAGCCGGCCGACATTGGGGTTTCAGTTCAAGGCTACAGCGCTGTTCTTGCTGGATCGACAGCTTCGTTTACTACCGCAGATGAAACCAAATTGGACGGTATCGAGACAGGTGCAACAGCAGACCAGACCGGTGCCCAGATCAAGACGGCCTACGAAGCCGAACTAGACACGAACGCTTATACCGATGCCGAGAAAAGTAAGCTCGCTGGGGTAGCCGCAGGCGCTGAGGTCAATGTGGTTGACAGCGTAAACACGCAGACTGGTGCAGTTGTTCTGGATGCTGACGACATTTCCGACACGGCCACCATAAACAAATTCACCACGGCGGCTGAGGCCAGTAAACTCGCTGGTATCGAAGCCGGTGCAGATGTGACTGATACGGCTAATGTAACTGCCGCTGGCGCATTGATGGACAGCGAAGTTACGAACCTCGCACAAGTCAAAGCGTTTTCGTCTGCTGACTACGCAACGGCAGCGCAGGGCACATTGGCAGACAGCGCAACACAGCCTGCTGATCTTGGTACAGCTGCTCCACTTAACGTAGCTGCAGCAGGAAACGCAGCCGTTGGAGAAGTCGTCAAAGGAGATGACACCCGCCTGTCTGATAGCCGCGCTCCAACTGCACACACGCACCCGACAAGCGAAGTCACAGGTCTTGATGCTGCATTGGCTCTCAAGGCTCCATTGGCCTCCCCTGCCCTCACAGGAACGCCTACAGCACCTACAGCAGTGTCTTCCACAAACTCTACTCAAATTGCCTCCACAGCGTTTGTGAAAGCGGTTGTGGCTGATCTGGTGGATGGCGCTCCTGGAACCATTGATACGCTGAATGAGCTGGCTGCTGCTTTGGGTGACGATCCAAACTTTGCAACTACAACAGCAACGAGCCTGTCCGAGAAGCTGGTTAAGACAGCCAACCTGTCTGATCTGACAAACGCAGCCACAGCCCGTACTAATCTTGGTTTAGGTACCGCAGCGACCACTGCATCAACTGCTTATGCTACAGCGGCTCAAGGCACTCTTGCCACCACAGCACATGGTTGGGGCAACCACGCCGTACAAGGTTATCTGACCACAGTTTCATGGGCTGCTCTGACAGGTAAGCCGACCACGTTTACACCCTCTGCACACACCCATGCGATCTCTGAGGTGACAGGTCTCCAAACGGCTTTGGATGGTAAGTCTGCTACAAGCCACGCCCACGCCATTAGTGATTTAAATGGGATGACCGAAGCCGGAGCAGGCTTTGCGTACACGGGAACCTTTGGCAATATCGAAATTGGCCCGAAGAACGCATCTTACTGCCATATCTACACTGATCGACCTTCGTTCTATACGAATAAAGAGGTGTACGTTTTAGGGAACAAAACTTTTCATGATGGCTACCACCCAAATGCAGATACATTAACCACAGCTCGTACCATTTCCCTTGGTGGTGACGTCACTGGATCAGCTTCCTTCAACGGGTCAGCCAATGTCACGATCACAGCTACAATAGCTGACGACAGCCACAACCATGTGATTTCAAACGTAGATGGCCTCCAAACTGCGCTAGATGGTAAGGCCGCATCCTCCCACACCCACACTACAGCACAGGTCACAGGGTTGGACACCGCCCTTGCTGGTAAGGCAACCACAGCGCAGGGTACTCTAGCTGACTCGGCGGTTCAGCCGGGGGACAATATCTCCACGCTGACTAACAACAGCGGGTACATCACAAGCGCAGACGGTGGTGCAGCGGCCACAGCAGCCACCTTGGCCACAGCCCGCACTATTACCCTTGGCGGGGATGTCACCGGCTCTGCTTCTTTCAATGGCTCTGCCAACATCACGATCACGGCAACCATTGCCGACGACAGCCACAACCACGTCATCGCAAATGTGGATGGATTGCAGACTGCTTTGGATGCCAAAATGCCCCTCACTGGCGGCACTTTTACTGGGGATGTCTCATTCGACACATCTAGCAAAATAGCATTTGGTTCCGACACAAAGCAAATGATTGATCTATACGGAGTATGGTTTGGCCTTGGCGTACAAGCGAACACACTCTACGCAAGAACAACCAGTAAATTTTCTGTGTATCACAACGGTACACACAGTGATATTGAAAGTGATCCGGGCGCTGGCGGCACCAGTATTTTTACTGTCTCGCCCAGTGAGATCAAGTTCTACAACAGCCATATTTATAGAGATGACTACCACCCAAATGCAGACACTCTAACGACCGCCCGTACCATCTCCCTTGGGGGCGATGTCACTGGCTCCGCATCATTCAACGGTTCTGCCGACATCACGATTACCGCAACCATCCCCATTCCCAACCAAGCCACCGCTGAAGCTGGAACTAACAACGCCACCTTCATGACGCCGCTCCGCACCGCGCAGGCGGTAGAAGCCCAGCTATTTTCTAAAGGCACAATCACAGCCAGTAATTTGGATTTGAGTACAGGCAACTCGTTTGAATATGCTCTGACGGGCGCAGCCACACTGACGTTTTCCAACGTCCCAACGGTAGGCATGTGGCACGTAACGGTTACAGCCACGGGTACACAAACACTGGCTTGGCCCACGCTTACGGAAATGGGTGATGATACCGCTCTTGATCCTCCAGCGGCTGGCGAGACACGCAGCTACACATTCTGGACATACAACGGAACCACTATTTATGGGGGTGCATCCAAATGATGAGTTCGACACTGAATTTCAATTCTGGGCCGTCGGTATTTGAAGCCACAATTTCTACCAACCAACAAGAATTGAACCTTGCTACATGGGCCACGGGTCAAGGCTGGGATGGCTCAGAGGTAGCAACGATCACTGTCGGATCGGGCGTCTATATCTGGTCTGATAATACCGCCACTCCAGCCCTGACCACAGGTAGTTTCCCCGGAGGCCTGACCTTGATCGTAGAAGGCTTCATCATGGGAAAAGGCGGTAAAGGTAACGGCGTAACTACCGGCACTGTGGGAGGACCGGCCATGTCTCTGGGCTGCGATGTAACAATTGTGGGTGGCTCATCCGCTTATATTGGCGGAGGAGGAGGAGGTGGAGGTGGTGGTCATGATGGCACTGCCGGTGCTGGTGGAGGTGCTGGTGGCGGTGCTGGTGGGGATAGCGAAGTAGGTGACATCCCCCCTGCTGGCGGTGCAGGTGGTGCAGTTGGTATGGTAGGTGGTGATGGGGCAAGTAGCGCTGACCCCCCCGTAACTTCTGTCGGTCAAGGCGGTGGCGCAGGTGGTGGCGGTTGTTCTGTTTAACTAATAACAACCAAAGGAAAGTTAGATAAATGGTTTTTAGCGGACACAGTGGTGGTGGTGGTGGTCGGATTTTGCCGGGTGTCGGTGGTATTGGTAAGAGTGCTGGTGGCGATGGCGGGTCAGCGGGCAATGATGGTGCTGATGGTGCAGGCGGGGGGTATAGGTCCGGTGGTGGTGGCGGCTGGGGAGCATCTGGAGGATATGGAACGGATACGAATTCGGGAAACGGAGAAGATGGGTTTGCCGGGGGTAAAGCAGTGGCGCTGAACGGCTACACAGTCACATGGAGCGGAACATTTGACACTGAATTTTCAACTCGTATCTTGGGGGTGGTTTCCTAATGATTGTTACTGCTGAACTAATTCGAGCGTGTGGGTCTGGAGTAGACCCGACTGATAAGGTCTGCGTGGCGGGTTATAACTATTTCGTAAATTATGTAAAAGAAAAGTACCCCGAAACTTTGGCTTTTCCCACTTTGAAGGCTTGGTATGACGCTACGTTGATCGAAGTCAACGAGGAACGAATTGCCTTAAATCATGGACTGTCCCACATTGAATGGGTACGCAACCTAGGGACCAACCCTATCGCTATTAGACTGGGTGGTAGCTGTGAAGAAACAGGCATCTTCCGGTGTAATGGTCTTGAGTTCGCAGGACTTGAAGCGGTTGAAATTTACAAAAGTAGTGAGATAGCAAAAGCACAAATTAACCCCTTCGATTTGGTCTCAACTACCAAGACGACGAAAGTAGAGGGTGGGTCTTTGATGCGTCCTGTTGCGCATAGGAACCAGCTAAAAGAGGCTGATGAAATTTTCATGTTCAACGAAAAGACAGGACAACACATCCCTTGTCCGCATGGGCTTGAACAGATCATAGAGTTTGCTGTGGAAAAAATAAATGCGTGGCCAGTGTTTATTCAAATCAAGGACGCAGCTGAAGGCTACACTGCATGGGAGAAAATAACATGATCCGCGTATATGACGGCACCCCTGTTCCGTACTCAGAGGGACAACTTCGCGCAGACCTGTGGTCTGAGGGTGAGGCTAGAGCGCCTTCAGGGTATCTTCCCGATGAGTTCTTGGCTCAATTTGATGTCTACCGCCCAGAATATCCTGTGGCTCCTACAGTTGGCTCCGGTGAGATTGCTGTACGTAATGATGTAGCCACACTAGAGAACGATGTCTGGGGTTTTCACTGGACTGTAAGGCCCAAGACCCAAGAAGAACTGGATGCTGAAAAAGCTACTCTTGTGGCGTCTGTACAAACTGAGATGGCTCGTCGGATGCGCCTTCTAGCAGCAGGGTATGAAGACGAAGAGCGTGAGACATGGGGTACACAGGTCAAAGAGGCGGAGGCCATCAAATCTGGCTCAACCACTGCACCCCTACTGTCATCACTCGCAGCCGCCAAAGGTCGCACACTGGATGAGCAGGCCGATAGGGTGCTGTATCTTGCTGAGCAGTTTGCACTGGCGTCTGGAGCCATCATGGCCGCGAGAGATACGCTGCTGGCTATGGACCCAATACCGATAGATTACACATCAGACAAACACTGGCCGTAGGAGATAACACGTGAGCAGCAAATGGTTCCTCAGTAAGACATGGCCCCGCCCCTTCTACATTCTGTTCCGCGTCTTGGAGATGTTTGTTTCTTTGGTTAGCAGGGCATGGAACGCTTTCGTGCTTGGTGGGTCCACATACCAGACCACATCCGCCCGCTGCCACATAGAGGACTGGCCTCGGGGTGAAGCCTTCGTAAACGCTATCTTCTTCTTCCAGCGTAATCCAAGACACTGCCAGTGGGCATGGGAGCGAGAAGTGAAGGAAGCAAAGAAGACACTTGAACGTGCGTCGAAGCGTAAAACGTAATACACCACACCACACCGCACCAGACTTGGAGCGACCAAGTTAAACGCGTGAATGTAGTAACGCAGAAAGGCCGCAGATGTTAGGTGAAGGATTAGAGTTCTGGTCAGTAATTATTGGCATGTCTTTGTATGTCGGCACACGTGATGCTGAAAAAGAAGCTCTTCAGAGACGTTTGGCAAAGACTGCTGCAAGCGCATGTTTAGCTTACGGACTGTCTGATTATTTTGCGGGATATGTGGGAAACAACAAGACCTTTGCTGCAGTAATTATCATGGGTTTTGGATTGTTTATCTTGGATCTTGGCACAGCCCTATTGTTGGATCGGGAGTTCATAAAAGAACTAATCAGAAACAAATTAGGGAAAGGAGATCGCAATGATTAGGACCAAAGAGGCTCTACAAAAAAATGTGTTAATGTTGGGAGCAATGTTCCTGCTTCTGTTCATCTCTTCTTGGCCTAACATACAAGCAGAGCTTGCTGAAGAGCGGTGGTTTCGTGATGCTCGAGGATTGACGCCATTCTCTGAAGTTGAAGTCACATGGTCTATCGTTACGGACAAAGGGCTACTGATTGGTGGCTTTATGAAAAAAGACCGGTGCACTTTTGTACAAGGCTCACAAGTTGGCTATGTCCATGTTGATGGAAAACCCAAGCAATCAGTCTTTGTTGATACATCTCCTGAAGATAAAATCTCCGGTGTCGTAGGTAAGAGCAGACCTCCTTCAAACAGCCTTGAGTCTTGGGGACCATGGCTCGTTCATTGGGACGGTCCACTCCCACTAAATTGGGATGTGTTTGTGAGCCATAAAGATTGCCCCACCCCTCCCAAATATCAAGTCAATCTGTTTGCCTCTGGCTCATGGGCCGATGTCAACAAAGTAACTTTGGAGTGACGACATGAATCGTGCACGTTTTTATGCAGAACTGAGAAAGCGCAACAGTGGGGCTTTTGGTACATCGCTTACAGAGGCTCAGGTAGAGGGCTGTGAAGCCGTCCTTGATGAATGTATGACCCAAGGTGCCAGCTTGTACGCAACGGCCTACATCCTTGCTACAGCGTACGGTGAGAGCAATCACACCATGCAGCCTCAACAAGAGAACCTCTGGTACAGCTCTAAGCGTATCCCCCAGGTGTTTAGTACTCATCGCCGGCAAGGCATTTCTCCAAGTAAATTGGCCCGTAATCCAGGCAAGCTGGCAAACACTGTTTATGGTGGCGAGTGGGGCCGAGAAGTGTTGGGAAACACAGAGCCTGGG
>Ga0208660_1000346_pt1 | contig 18518 bp, 6 predicted proteins | sample DEB08_DNA_13_FD_184527 | JGI IMG/M metagenome (GOLD analysis project Ga0208660, IMG submission 184527) | Aqueous microbial communities from the Delaware River and Bay under freshwater to marine salinity gradient to study organic matter... | ecosystem: Environmental > Aquatic > Marine > Coastal ... | reverse complement strand
TATTAAGATTTTCTTCAGAAAATATAGCGTCAACATTTTGTTGCCATACTTCTAATAGTTTTTTTCTACCTACAGAATTTAAGTTAGCTTGTAAATCAATACCTATATTACCATCCATCCAGTTTTTAGATGGCGCTTTGGATTTCATGCCTCTATTAAGTTTCAATAACTCATCTGCAAACGCTTTTAATTCTGGTTCTGCATTAACATGATTTACCATCACAGCTAAATCTACTTGAGATAAATTAGGCATTTCTATGCCTTGAGCATTCCATATATAAACCCTTATAGCTTGTTCTTTGCTAAACAAAGAGTCTTTCATATTGCCATTCTCATCTTCAAACTTAAATGATTTTTTTAAGTCTTTAGGTACTATTTTTAGCTTCTTTTTAATGGCGTCAAATTCTCTTATACTACGAACTCTAGCGGAACGCAATGCCGAATTAGCTTTAGCATAAGGCTTAAGCAAATTGTCCTCGTAAAACTTAATTTGAGCATCCCCTAACTTGCCTTTATTTAGTGTTTGATATAATAAACCTAAAAAGTCTTCAGCTGAAGGCGGAATAAATACATCAAGCTTACCTTTAAATCTACCTTTAAGTTTTGCTTTATCACTTTTATATTTTTTAAAAGACTCAATACCTGTAGATTTTTCTAAAAACATGTTGAATTGCTGATTCAACTCCAAGCTATTTCTAACTCTGGCTTGCTGAACTTGACTCTTAATATCGATAGTTTTTAAAACATCTTGCACAGCCTTTGGTTGCTTTTTAAGTGAATATGTATTGTCACTAGGCCCCGCTAATTCAACTTTAGGTCTATATATAACATAATTGCCCTGCATTTCCTTTGTAGCAAAATCCGTAGTCATTCTTACAGCACTCTTCATTTTCCACCCAAGCTCTGCCGCATATCTTTGCGCCATCAATGTATAAAGTGATGATCTACTCCTGCCAAGTCCACTAAAAGTTATAGCGCTTACCTCATCGCCATACGATTTTACCTTAGCGGTGACTGCATTTATAACTGCTCCGAATATTTTAAACTTATCTTTAGGAGATAGCTTAGCATCAACATCATAAGTGTTTATATCAAAACCTATTTCTATAGTGCCTAAAGTCGGAAAGTCAAAGTCTAATGCTTCACTACCCGGAGAAGCTCCATCGTCAATTGTTATTCCAATCGTATTTTTACCAACTCTTAGAGTCCCACTAGTAACTAAGTCACGCGCGCGCTCATTTCCCGGTAAATCCCTTAGACCTGCCCATTTAGTTGTATACTCAGTGTCCATGCTAAATAGCGCAGCAGACTTTTTAATTATTGCTAGCTCAGCTTTACTTTTAACAGGTAGTTTTTTTAATGCCTTATCAACTGCTTTAACATTTTGAGCGGCATCATCAGCAAAATAAAAGTCATTATAACCCTTCGCGGCTTTACTAACAACCCAATTAGCTTTTGCTTGAGGGCTAGAATTTGCTAATCCGGTTATATTATCTAAAGGTATGTTTAATCCGATACCTTTTAAAAATTCATGTATTGCTGTAGCGCTATTAGCTGGTCTAGCTGTAAGAATAAAAACATTTTTATTCCCAAACTTTTTATTTCTAGCCATAGCTTTTTCAAAGAAAGGCCCTTTGCTCCCCTGTACAACTTTGCTAAATTCACTAAAATCATACACAGCACCTTCTGCCATTAATCTGTCACCATCTTTTGCAAATTGCTCAGCGTTTAGTTTACCTTTAGATCCATCTGGCATTGTATATAATACATTGCTTTTGGTTTGAGCTAAAGTGTCATCAAAATCCCAAACGCTAATACCTTTGCTGGGTATGTTTAAGCTGTTTGCTATAAGCAAAGCTTTATTATAATCTTCAGCTTGCTTCAGGGACTCATTTAAGGTTGCGCTGTTATTTCTTAAAATTTTAGGTAAAAACTTTTGTATTGACTTAGCTAATTCAACATTTTCTGTTAAATAGTCTTCGTAAATGCCTTTCTTTTTTGCTTCTTTTATATAACTTTTAACTTTATTGTTGTTATATCTGTTAGGACCTCCGTTTTTATCTAAAAGAGCGTTTAAATCCGCAGATACTAAGTTTACATAAGCTTTATCTAAAAAACCATCTAATTTATTTTTAGCTGATTCACTGCCTTTTTGATCTATGTATTTTATATATTCCTCATATATAGATTGCACGTCTGTTTCGTGCTCCATAATTAATTTATTATCTTCATCAAGCACAATGTATTTTCCAAAGCTAGATACTTTACGTAAAAGCCCATTCATGTCTTCTCTAGCTAAAGCTAAAGCAGCGTAAGCTCCCCTAAAATCTTCGTTAGCTATAAACTCGTCGATAACTTCATACATAGTTTCTCTAGCTAATCTAGCGTCAGTATTTACTCTAACTACTGCAGCAGCTCTATCGGCACCTCCTTTTTGTATAGACTTTTTAATAGAATCCGTTGAGCGGAAGCCATATAAATTTATTCCATTGTACCTTATATAACTAAGGTTGTCTTCTTTACCAGTGGTAAACAGTAGATCGTTTAAGCCTTTTTTACCCAACCCCGAAGCTTCACCAATTTTTTTAAACAATTGATCATTTCTAGTTACTCCTAAAAGTTTAAGATTTCGAGTAGCTCTACTCCATCTTTTTATAAAGTTATTTATAGTTTCAACTTTCTCTTCTTTTGAAAGCTTGTTTTCTTTAATGTTTTCTATTTTTGACCATTCATTGTTAAAAGCAATTTCTTGAGTTATATATTTAAACTCTTCACCAAAAGCATAACTAAGATCTTTCAAGGCTTTGAGCTGAGCTATTTTAGTGCTCATATTAGGATATTCTTTTTCCAGTATTTTTACAAATTCTGCTCGAAATTTTCTACCCACCTGAATATCATCATATAATTTGAATTTTTCCATTAAAGCATTGCCTACATCAAGCAAGCTCATTCGCTTTTTCTTGTGTAGCTTAGCTAACTCATCTATAGTGTCATCTCCAATGGAAATATTAGAAGCTGTTCTCCAATCTTTAAACTTATCATTTGAGAAAAAGTTTGAAGGTAATTCATTACTAAACATCTGAGCGTTCTTGCCGGCACCAATGTCAGCTATAGTCATAGGGTCTAGACCTGCTTCAGTTCTACTAAGCTCGTTAGTAATATACTTACCTGTTAATTTAACAAGTTCTAATAATCTTAATCCCTCAGGTGATCGACCATTAACTCCATCCTTAAATTTAAAAACTCCGTCAGTATCTTTGTAAGCGCCTATAACATCTAGCATATCATCGAAGGTTACATCAGATAAATCCCGTAATGTATTACCAGATCCAAGTCCGCCTCTTTCTTTAGTGACATATAGTGCTTCTTTAAGTTTATTACCTATTCCTGTATCTTTTTCAATTATTAATTTGTCTCCTCTATCGCCATCGGCATAAAAATATTCAGGCACTGTAGATTTTGGAAAAAACTTAGTTAAAAGATCTAATATAGAAGTAGTTTCTTTAGATCTAGTATAGCCTTCAATATATTCGGGATCACTTTTTTCTAATAATTTTCTTCTATTTAGGTCGTTTATATATTCATTTATTTCTTCCTTATTTACTCTTGCGGTTTCAATATCACCATTAGCGTTTCTTATTTCTACTACATTTAAAGGCTCTGTAATGTTTTTTAAAGCATTATCCATGCTTGGTTTATTAAGGTTACCAGAACGCGCTGAAAGTGCACTAGGGGATACGCCAAATATCTCAGCTGTAACTTCATCTATTACACTTTTTAATCCTTTAAAAGTTCTAACTTTTTCGTTATCTTTATTTTTAGCCCAAAATTCTTTTACTTTATCTTTAGCTCTATTGTATCTATTTTTTGTTCCCGCTAAAATTGAAGAAGGTTTTATTTTTTTAACATCTTTTACTTGTTCGCTTTTTATTTCCTTAGTGCTATTAGTTTTTTCTTGACCAACTATAAGCCTTTTTGAAACGTCTATAATTCGACGGCCTCCTCTAGAAAATATAATATCTTCTATGTCATTAACGACTGCTTCCCCTTGTCTATTTATAGTATTCTTTTTAAATTCACGAATAGTCATGTTTAAAACATCTCCTCTTACTACATCTAAAAACGTGTTTAAATCTACAGTATCTCTTACTTGAGGCTTTTGCAATTTGTAAAAAAGCACTCCTACAGATTTAACAAATTTTTCAATAGGCACTTTTAAATCTTCCGATATTTCTTTTTCCAAAATAGCTAATCCTGCTGGTTTTGGCACTTCAATTCCTTGTTGTTTTGCAAACTCTACAGGATTATTTTTAGCTAACTTTTTAAGAGCAGCTTTTGGAGTTCTTTCCATTTCGCTAGAAGGAAGAGCGTCTATTTCTTTAAGCTTTTTATCAATAGCTGCTTTTTGTTTTTTTACTAACTTATCCGTTTCGGTTTTAGCTTTAACTATCTTTTTTTCTATTACGCTTTTAACTTCGGGAGTCAAAGATCTTTTTTTAGTAGAAGGATCTTTTTTTGTTTTAACAAAATCTTTAGCTGCAACTTCATTAATTTCTTCTGACACAACTTCTTCAGCACTTTCTTCTTCAATACCAGCCGCTTGATTCGCTTGTTTTTGTACTACCGCGTTAAAAGCGGCTTCAGCTTCGTCAACAGCTTTTTGAGATTGAGGATTATCAAAATCTTCGTCTAAAACTGCTTCAGCCTCTTCAAGAGCTTGTAGTGCTGCATCAAGTTCTTGTTGAGCTCCTGTGTTTAAATCTAAAGATTGTTTCGAAGTGTTGGTAGTGCTAGGCCCTTCCGCTTTTATTAAAGAACCGGTAGCTCCTTGTGTGCCGGCCTTTAAGTTTTTAGAAGCTTTACCTGCTTTTACGGATTTATTAAATTCCTTTACAAAATTAAAAACGCTTTTACCGTCGTTTAATTCAATACTTCCTTCTTCTACAGATAATGAGAATAAACCTTTAACAGCTGAAATTAATTTAGATATTTTACCTTCGGTTTCTTTCACCTTTTTGTCAAGCATAGCTTCGCTTAACAATGTTATAACCTCTTCGTTGTATTCAACAGAATTAATGCCATATTTTTTTTCATATTGCAATCTTCTGCTTTCAAACTCTAAATCAGATTTTAACCCCAAGCTGTCATAATATGAACTTAATTCTTTTCCTACCGTTTTAATATCGTATTCATTACCTTTAAGCAATTTACGTAAATACCTATGTAATAACTCATGCGCCGTGGTATTTATTCTACCTTGAGCAAAAGCTTTTCCTTTGTTTATTAGAATTACATCGGATCCATCTTTAAGATTTATAATAGTTCCATATCCAGTGGTGCTTTCAGCAACTCCATCTATATCATCTTTTATGCTTTCTTGAAAAGAATTTAGTTCTTCTTCATTATTAAACGTTTTTATTTCTCCCTTAAGATCTAAATCTTTACTCAGTTCCTCACTAAACTTTATGTCTTTTTCTAAAGCGCCTTTTATAAAAGTAGTAGAGCGGCTTTCCGCAATTTCTTGATCAATTTCGGAAATTCTTTTATTTATAGGGCCGTGATAAGCCTTATCTAAATTTTTCTTTTCATCTAACAAAGTGTTTTTCTCAACCAGCATAGCTAGTTCTTGGCCCGTAACATTGTTGGGAGATTGTGTTATAGCTACATCTAATCTTGTAGCGTAATCTATAGAAGCCTGTACCTCGTCTATTGATTGTTGAGGAATATTTACCCCATTCGCTTTGGCTTCTTCTAGTTTAGTTTTTGTAGTAAAAAGTTCAAACTTTAGGTTTTTTATTTTATTTTGATTAGTTCTTATTGTTTCCGCATACACGTCAGTTGCGGTTTTATAAGAACCCACACTACCTAGTCCAGAACTAAGCATTCCTACACCTGCTACTAATTGCTTTTGCTCTTTCCACCATTCATCGCTAAAAAATTCACTATTAGCCAAAGCAAAAGAAGTATTTAATAATCTTTGAAAACCAACCTCCATTTCTTCTTCTCCAAACTCTTTAGCCATTCCGCCTACAAATTGTTTTGAAGCTTCATATCCTGCTTTTGCAGCTGCATTAGTGCCTAGCCCTTTATTTTTAAAAGGTAATTTAGCTAAAGCATTTGTTACATTTTTCCCATTAAGAAACTTATAATCCGGCATAATCATTTGTACGCCCATTGTGCCAATAGTTAAAGCTGAAGAATAAGCGAATGCGTCCGACTTGCTCAGACCTTGATCCAAAGCATCTGTGTAATTACCTAAAGCTAGAGCTCTAACCGTAGCGGCTGCTGTGATCATGTCTTTATCAGCACCTGACAAAACATCTTTAACAGGCTTACGTCTAGAAATTTTACCTATTGCATTTTCTATTCCGCTTATATTTCCTTTTTTAGCTTGTGTTATTAAGTAAAAACTAAAAGGAATTATGTCGCCAGCTAAGGCAGCAAAATCGGCTCCAGTGTTATCTCTACCAGGAGTAAATGCTTTACTAGCTTCAACACCTAAAACATCGTACGCAATGTTATTGTCAATAATATCTACAAACGCGTCAAATTGGTTGTAAGAGCTATCCCCAGACAATACGTCTTGAAAAATAGAAGCGGTTTTGCCTAAAAGAAACGAAGTCCAGCCTATGGAACCCTCTAAAAATATTTGAGTTACTCCTTGAGTAAGCGAATTTATACCTTGAGCATAACCGTCTAATCCAGCACTAGCTTCTTTTTTAAAATCCCTAATCTCTTGTGTTTTCTTAAAAGTATCTTTTATTTTTCCAGTTGCTTCGCTTATTTTATAAGTGCCAGCTAAAGTATCTTGACTGTTTTGTATATTTTTAAATTCTTTTTTTAAATTTTCTTGTTTAATGTTATATTCTTTTACAGCCTGATTAATTAAACCAACATTTATATTAAAAGCTTCAACTTGAGCTTGCGTAAACTTATCGTCGGGTGTATTTCCTTTAATTACACTGTTTTCATCAATTAATTTATTAGTATAATTAACTAATTCTTGCTGAAGCTCTACGTCTTGCTTCATAAGATCTTCTGCTACATTTTTATTTCTTTTGGTAATATTATCAAAAGCTTTGGCTCTGGATTCGGTTATAATTTTTTCTTTAGCACTAAAGTCTAGAGCATTAAAATTAGCTCTACCTTTTGTAGTATTGTCGTTAGAAACTTTAGTAGCTACGATGTCAAAAACTTCTTCAGTATATTTATATGTTTCTGTCGGCACTTCTTCTACCCTTCCTAAATCTTTAAGAAGACCTGTTATTGGATCTATTACTGCATCAAATTTTTTAAATACAGTGTCTTTATCTGTAGCAGATTTTGCTCCTGTATCTTTAGCAATTTCTTCAACAGCATCTAATGTTTTTTGCTGATCTTTTGATAAACTTAAAGTAGCATTATTTTTATCTTCTCCCTCGGGCATTTCGTAAATAGAAAACAATTTATTATTTACAGTTAAATCAAGTTGAGTTTGTAAATAATTTCTTCTTTCAATAGCTTCAATACCTTTATCAGTAGCAGAAAATGAAAAATCTTGTAAAGAATTATCAATGCTTTTTATTTCCTCAGAAATATTGTTTCTTTCAATAACGTCTTCTATATACAAAGGTGAGGTTTGGTCTTCTTCCCCTGTTAAGTTTTTTTCTTTTTGTGCTTTGGAATAAGCGTCAAATTCTTCTTTAGTTACTTTTTTATTGTCTATGCTAAAGCTCTCCGTTTGATTTTGTAATTCCAAAGAACCATTTGCCGATAACAAATCCATATCGTTTTGTGCTACATCTTCCGATACTACATCTGCACTCTCTGCAGTATCCTTTTGAAAACCTGGATTACCTATGGTACTTAGTATCTCCGTATCAGCTTTACTATCTTCTTCAGTCTCAGGCCCTTCAACAAGCACGGCGTCTGGATACTTTGCTATAAAATCGTCGTATCTGTCAGGAGTAACATTAAAAAATTTTTCAACACCCTCTACTATTGCTTTATATCTTTTCATTATTATTCTATTTAATTTTATTTACCACTGTTATATTCATCTGATGTCTCCGTTGTATTTTTATCTCCTTTTTTTATTTCAGTCTTACTCACCTGTTCAACAAAATACCATTTACCGTTTTCATCTTTAAAAAGCCCTTTGTTTGCTTTTGGGTTTGTATTCATTATGCCATCGCTTATTTTTTCGCGCATTCGGTTTTCAAATATTTTTTTAAACTTATCTTCACCTTCATTAACATCTGATAATAAATCTAGTTGGGTTTGACCTAAACCTATGCTTTTTAAAGCTTGTAATCTAGCTAAATCGTTTTCATTAGCCATAAAATTAACGTATTGCGTTGCAGCCAACGCGTTTATTTCGGCATTAATAGCGTCTTGATTAACAGGTGTTCTAGTTTCTCTTCTTTCAAAATACTCGCCATTTTCACCCCTTACAGTTGTACTAACTATTGTTTGTTCTTTTGGCTTTGGAAGTGCTCCAGGTTGTCCTATAATGCTTTTTTCCTCTTCGAACCCTTCTACTAAAGCGCCATTTTCATTTATAAATTTATTACCTACACTATTAATAGCTGTTTCTACAGGCTTAATATAATTGTAAGTAGGGTTGTTTAAAAAGGCTTCAACTTCTTGAGCGGTAAGTTTCGTTGTGTAAGATTCTTCTTCGCCATCTGCGTTAAGATATGTTCCATTAGCCTCAATACTTCCATCAGTGTTTCTTGTAAAAGTATCTCCTTTACCGGGTTTACCAATAAGTTGATTCGCTATATCTTGAGCGACTCCTCCGTCTTTATTCATTATAAACTCACTATTTTTATCTTTACCCATGTTTAGACTAACAAATCCATAAGTACTACCTAAAGCAGCTGAGTTACTTAACTTTTCTTCCAGATTAGCGGATCCTCCAATGTAAATCTCTTGAGTAGATTTTGCTGATAATATTTTTCTGTCTAAATCAGCTAATGTATCCATAGCTTCCTTTCTTGACTTTCTATTAGAATTAGGATCCTCTAGTATATTAGTGTAGTCGTTATACTGATCTAGTAAGTATCGGTATTCTTTATTAAAAGATTCGTTTATTTCACCAGCTATTGCTTTACCGTTTTTTTCAAATGCCACTACATCTGCAGCATATTCTTTTTCTCGTTTTCGCTGTCGGATGTCAAACATGCGCCTTTCTTTTTGATCGCGCTCCTGTATTGCTTTGTAATCATTAACAGATTTAGTAGTGATCTTTGCTATAGTATTCTGCAAATCCGCCGCGGATCTATCACTGATTACTTTATATTCTCCGTATGTTGCCATTTTTTATATTTTAAGCATTTCGTGTTCTTGTATTGTTGTTTGTTCCGAGGTTTGGTTCGAAGTAGATTTGTCTTGCGTCAAGGCTAGTTGCGTTAAAATCGATTTCCGTTTCCGTATTAACAAGAGGATTTGTTGTGGCTCCGTCCGCGCCTATCCCTTTGCGAAAGAGCCCGCAGCCGACATAAGTCCACTGGTTATATTACCTAAGCTACTATTAAAAGCGGCATTTGCATCAGCTACACTTTGTCTTGCTTGGTTTTCTTGCCCCTGTAATCTTCCTAATGTAGCGTAATTTCTATCTTCTTTTGCCCCCTGCTGTATTGCTAAACCTTGCCCTTGAAGCGCTTGCACTCTTCCCTCTTCTGCTACTTGTCCTTGTTGAACTCTTTGCTGTTCTTGTAATTGACGTTGCTGTAAGTTTTGCTCTCCAGCGGCTCTCGCTTTTTCGTTAGCGGCTTCTTGGGTTTCAATGCTCGCTGAAACATCTTTTTTGCTTCTAGCAGCGGCTTGTGCTAACGCTGTAGCTCCACCAGCACTCGCTCCCGTAGCTCGCAAAGTATCTAGTGTATTTGCTAGAGCAATATCTGTTTGCTCCATCTGAATCTCCGCAGCCTGCGTAGCAACCCCTAAATTATTAAACGGGTTAGTCAAATTATCTGATAAGTCAGTTATCATATCGGCTTGAGAAACAGCTCCTGCATAAGGATTAATTACCGCATCACGCCCGTTTTCAAACATCGTTATTTCTCTTGCTTTTTGAGCAGCGGCTTTTTCAGCGTTTTCTCTTTGCTTTTTCGCAGAGAACATGCCTATGACACCGGTAACAACTCCTACTCCAGCCATAGCTATTCCTATTGGGTTCATAATTTTTATTTTTTATTTTTATTAATTTAAGATGACTGCACAAATCCTGTGCTCACTGCAAATAATTCTTTTTTAGCATTATTAGCATTGTTTACTTCCATTTTTACTTCTCCAAAGAAACCTTTAACTCCCGACGACGATCTACCAAATACTACCTCTCCACTTTGTGACGATGTATCATTAACCAAATCCGCAAAGTATTTGTCTTCTTTTAATTTAAAACTATTAACTAATAATGCGTTTTGCATTTGTTCTAGTGTAGTAGCAAATACAGCTTCTGTTACAGGTAAAGTTTTATCGGTGTTAGTATTAAAGCTAACCATTTTCCAACCAGTATCTCCTTCATAGTTAATTGTTTGAAAGTTTTTAACCATCGAAGGTGCTCCGTTAAATACAAATGTAACATTTGAATTGTATGTAGTTCCGTAAAATACTCCTCTAGCAGTTGTATTAGGAGCTAAAGTGTAATGCTTGTATATTTTACCAGCGTTAGTTGTAAAGTAGTTATTATTAAGGCTAAATATTTGATTTGGCTTATAATCAAACATACTTGTCCACCCTTTTACACTTTCGTCAAAAGATGTAGTTATATATGGATTTCTATCAGAAGCACTAGTTTCTATAGAAAGTACGTATTGCTTATTATGAGCGTCCCATCCGCCAATGATTCCTCCTGTTATTGCGGCAGATAGTTTATCTCTAAAAAAGTCAGTCATACCAAAGTTAGATATAGGAGTGATTCCATCCATTGATAATCTACACACAATATTTTGATTTCTGTCAGTAAAATATTTTCGGTAACCATTGACAGCAAAAGATTCTGGATCGGTAGATATTCCGTACTCACCGCCAAAAGCAACGTTTTGCCCTATAACTAAGTTACGGCTAGTAACACTAGCATTTCCTTCAGCTGAATATATAGCGTCTTTATCTATTAATGACTTACTTACTTTACTTTCTTGAAATATAATAAGGTTAGTGTCTTCAGCATATAATTTTTGTATTGAACCATTTACTGGGTCAATCGTTCTTGTTATGTCTTCACCTACACTAAATTGATTAGTAGCGTTAAAACCAGTTCTAGAGTTAAAGACACCGGAATGTATTAAACCACTAAATTTATGTGATTGTTTGGGCTCGTCTTCTACTAGATAAGCCTTAACTCCATAATCAACCGATGTATTATTATATCCACCTCTTATTCTAGACTCTTCTATAAGCCAATCATATTCCGAAGCTCCTGAATAAGCTTCAGGTATACTATCAAAATTTACAATCTTTCCAAAAACAATAGGTGAATTAACTGGAATAATATCAGTAGGAGCAACAGCGGCTACAAATTTCGTAAAATCATTACCAGGAAACGCCTCAACTACAGTACTAGTATAAGTAGTAGCAGTTCCTAATATGTCGTATGATATAGTGAACTCTTGACCCACGCTAACCTCGGTAGCACTTGCTAGTGAACTCATGGTTATAGTAGTACCATTATTACTAATGTAATTTCGAGTAGCACCGGGAGTTACATCGGCTATACTCTTGATCTTTTTTAACCAGAATGTGTTAAAATATTTAAGTTCTATTATTGCTGCCATTTATTAATTTGTTATTTTTATTCTAGATGTAGCGAAAAGGCTAAGCCCAATAGGATCAATATATGGAACGAGAGGTGAAGTTTGGACTGCTTTAACCCCATAGTTGCTATTTGTATTAAACAGCTTAGTGCCTAACTCAGAATCAAAACCTGCAGACCATCTTAAATTAATACCTGTAGGCGGCTGACTATTATCTCCCTGTGTAGTCCATAACGCATTTACTAGAGAATTAGCTGCATTTAATTCAAAGTTTATATAACGCGCGTTTGTAGGCGGTGTATAAACTGTTGTTCTTCCTGAATCAGTGTAGAATTTATTAACATATTCCCCATAAGGAGTTTCAGCATATATCTTTAAACCGGTATTTACAGGATCACTGCTAATTACTTCTTCGCCTTCTGAAGATCTAAAATATTCGTAAGAGTCCCCTTCGGTGGCAGGAGCAGCATTAGTTCCTTGCCAAGGAATACATTTAGGATAATGTAAATCATCCGCCACAACCCAACCTGCAACATCGTAGTTGGTATTTGTACCGCTTTCTCTTTTCAAGTTTTCAACAACTATAGCATACTCTACTCCCCCTCCGTTAAATCCAAAACTAGAGTAATCAAAAGCTCTTATGTTTGATAACCAGTTATAACCAGTTGCATTGCTGCCAATAGTTAAGCCACCAGATCCGCCGGGATAATCAAAGTTAACAGCATCGGTAGATAAAGCGTTACCAGCTTGGTTATACTCTAATAATCTATTAGCTTGTATCCAAGTTGTAGTTCCAACTTTTCTATAATAAAATGTAGTTTTTGCAGCTTTAAACTCCGCGTTACCACCAAAGTTTGCTAGCTGTTTAACGTTAGATGTAAACAATAAAGTACCAGATGTATGAGATCCAACATTTATATTAAATGTGTTGCTTATATTTTCTACAGGAGGATTCGTTTCGCTGTCACTTTCTTTTAAATACCATATTCCGGAAGCACTATTTAAAGTTGTAGCTCGTATAATATTGCTATCAGATAAAACTGGATCAACTATGCAACTATCGCTTACCGCTTCTGAATTAACCATTGGATAATCCACAGAAATATTTGTGTCGTGATCAACAAACAATTGGTTATATTGTCCTCCAGACCCATTAGGGGAGGTAACGCCATTAGCGTCTGTTACTCGTATAGTTGCCGTATATGTTTTTAAATCATTAACGCCTGCTGTTTGCGCAATTTGTCCGTTGTTTCTATTTATTTCCCAATTATCAGGAATATTGCTAGTAGCAGAGCCTCTAACTAAAGTGTATTGTAAACCTTCTCTATTTTGGTTATTGTTTGCACTTCCATTTAATGGATTAGCGGCAGCCCATTTGCCTGCGCCCTCTGTAAATCCTGGTAAAACAACTGTAGAATTTACAGGTATTCGAAAGTCAGGTATTTTAGTATACGACGGAGCAATGTTTTTAAGGGCTCCTTCTCCTCCTACGACACCTCCTATAGTTAGATTGCTTTCATCACCAGTAGAAGTTGTTACTTTAATCCCAATAGTATATACGTCTATGTTTCTACTAGTATCGTTAAATGTTAATGATTCAACTTGATTATTACCTAAAAATCTTATTAAATACTTACCGGTAAAAGCCCCTGTCCCTTCCTCAAGTTCAAACAATTCTACTGGCTCATCATTTCCATTTATTTGCGACGTAAGTTCCGCGGTTGCGGGTATTGCGTAAACCTGTCCTTCACTGTCAATAGGTTCAAAATAATTTGTAGTTACCACAGAATTTGCAATACTAGCTTCTGTAAAATTCCAATCAATATCAGTAAACCCAGTAGCTTGCCCCCCGCTAGAAAGAACATCCGCGTTTAAATCAACTATTAATCCTTCAGAAGTAGTCTCCCAATATATATCCAACAAAGATTCAACCGGTTCTGTTTCATATACAGCTAAATAAGGCACCATGTTGAAAGGAAAAGTATCGCTTGCTGGGTTAATATTTGTTGCTCCTATAGATTTTTCTGTTGTAGATATTCTAGCTATTAAAGGGTTTGAATCAATTTGATAGTATACTAAGTTACCATTTCTAGGTTTTGCCCCTGAATCATTAGATAACTGGTCGTAAGCCATATCTAAATCAAGTGCTGTTGAAATGGTCGTAACTGTGTGGTCAATTGCATTTTTACCGCTTGAGGATAATCTAGCATAATATTGCTCATTATAACCTTCAGCGTCGCCTTCCATGGTGTTATTAACTCTTCCGTATAATTCAACCGAACTTCTAAACTGTTTTTGGGTTGGCCCAACTTCCTCTAAATCTCTAGGAACTTTGTTTATATTATCGTTTAATAGAACAGTATGAGCGGTTAAATTAGTTTCATTGCTAGGAAATGGGCCATTTTCTTCACCACCACTACTTTGCCCTGGGTAACCATTAAGTATTCCAGGTAAGTATACATTGTAGTATTCCTGTTCTGTTTGTTTAACTACAACTTTATAGCTATACCAACCTAAATCATTTATAGTATACGCAAACTTTAAATCCTTTGCTCCAGATGCTAAATTTTCAGCACGGAGATAGACATTGTTAACCCTACCGCTAGTCGTTACAGTATATTGACTCATTACGGGGTTAGTTAATTCAACATTAGTCACTAACACAAAGTCTTCATAAGCTCCTCTCATGTAATTTCCTATTATAGGAATATTTGTGTTAAGATTTCCAACTGCTGCAGATAATCTAAAAGTGCTTGTAGTATCATTAACTATTACGCTACCACTTGGTTGAATAGCGTAACCTTCTGCGTTAGGATTACTAACTGCTTGTTTTATAGCATATAAACCAGGGGTGCCTGATGCTAAATTTATTTCCGATGTAATCTCCGAATTTACTATTACATTTATAGCATCTCCAAACCAATCCAAAACATTAGTGTCGTTAGCAGAAGCGTCGTAAGAACTGTATATAGTAGAACCCGAGTAAAAATTTGGTACATCACCAATTCCGCTGTCTACCGAAGACAATATAACAGGAGATTGCCTACCAAACTTATCTGCTAAAACAAATCCTATTTGGTAATTTCTATTTCTTTTAACCGAATGATTAGGATATTCTATCCAATTATTAAAAACTCCTGTGTCACTTTTTTGAGCTATTTTACAATTATAGTTTATATTAGCAGGAGGAGTATGCTGATCCCTGTAGTTTCCGTATATAATTCTATTACCCGAACTTTCTTGAGAGAATGCTCTTACAGGCACTTTGTCGTACACACGAACTGTTTGTGCTTCTGGGAGTGTTTTGTAAGGCTTTCTTGATTGATAGTCGTAGGCGTAATAGTTGTCAACTCCACTCGCTCCAGAAATTTTACCAGCGCTTATGCTTTCTAAAACTTTAACAGCAACGCTATCACTTTCTCTAAATAATATTTCTACCTCACTTATTTTATAATCACGTACTATTCTATTAGCATTAGTCGGTAATGGAATAACTAGCCCTATATTCTGAACTTGATTTTCCATAAAATTAACTATAGTAGACTGATATGCCGCGTCTTCATCCCCATTCAAAAAGAAACCATTTTGTTTTGGTATGTAAGCTATTTGAGTAAACGGAGCCATTAAAGAATACTCGTTGTCGTCATATTTAAATCTATAGCTAAATCTTACAAACCGATCTTCTAAATAATCTGGATCTCCAGGCCAGGTGGCATCACTGTTTTTATTAGACATAGTAGACTGAATTAGTGTCATATATGTATTAGCGCTTGGAGCACTATTAAAATCGGGAGACACAGCAATTCTAGTGTCACCAGTGGCTGGATTTAAAGATACGCTTTGAACTGTAATAAACTCGTCTCCGCTTATATTATTTTCAATAGAAACTACCGTTGCACCTATAAATGGAGTGTATTTATTTACTTGATCTCCTGAAACATCAAAATAACCAACAGAGGTTGATCCTAATATTTCAACGTCTATCCTATTGTATAATTTAATAGATTGGTAAGGGTTGTACTTAGCTACGGAAATCTGATGTTCTTGAGTATAATATTGTGTAGGAATAGATCTTGAGCCAGCTGCTTGATTAGCTAACCCAATATTTATTTTGCGGGGTTGATTTCTATTGTCTGTCCAAAATAATAAACTTTCAATTAAATTTATGCCTAGTATATTGTTAGTTGTAGAAAAATTCAAAAATTCACCTTCTACTAATTTTGTATAAGCTTGAGTAGAATTGTTGTAAACATAAATGTAATGCTTAGAAGTACTGGGGGCATTTGTAGGTTGAAAAGTATTAGGATCAGTATAATCTGTTAAAAATACAAATATTTGATCAGTCGCATTATTAGTGTGAATACCTATAACAGTTAGCCCATCTCCAATATCAGTTCCTGTAACTAAATCGTTACCTATAATATTTTCTAAAGCCCCAACATCATTGTCTTCGGATCTACCAACAGATATATTTCGAGCATCTCTATACTCACCATTAGGCAATATTCTATCATCAAGATCTTTATTCATCTTGGATTTTAGAAAAGTATTTTTAATTTCTTTAGCCATTTAATTACGATTTAATCCATTTAGATTTACCTCTCATTACTTGCACTATCTCTGATAGTTTAATGTTAGATAATCTTATTTTAGCATTTCTTAATTTAGCGGATCTGTCTCTTTTTAATCTTTGTATAACATACTCTGGTTGATTAACTCTACTAGCTAGTATAGAATACAGCATGTGTGCATACAAAGCCTCTTCAGCCATCTTCGGTATTCTAGCGTCTAAATCATAAGCTAAACCGTCAGAAAGGTATTCGAGCACTATTAGATTGCTTTTTAAGTTAGATGAAAAAGCTATCGTTCCGTCTCTCTCGTTCATATTGAACCACCCGTTTCTTTGAGCGTATTGCGGGTCGTTGCCATATCTTTGTCCTAAGAAAGGATTACCGGTTAACCAGCCAGCATAGGCTTGGTAATCTGCAACAGTAATATTGCCATTTAGTAAATTGTCGTTTGCCTGACCCCATCTTTCGTTCGTTAAAGAAGAACCTTCTAGGTTATCGCCAAAGTTATCCATAGTGTAATTACCCGCATCGTCTTGCAAAGGAACTTCGTAAGGACTTGTTGTTAAATTGTTAGCAGGATATATAGGGTGTTTTACACCCATAGCATCTATGTAACACATATTTACGTAGTTAACGTAATCTTGAGGTATAGCCACACTTAAGCTAGGGGGTATTGTTAACTCTTGCGATTTAATACTTTTCAATGTATCATAACTAAATTCCTGCAGTCCTCTTTTAGCGTGAAATATAACATCAGTTCTTTTAACATCTGAAATTAATTTATGCTCACCCACATAAATAGCAATAAAACCGGTTATAATATCATTTAAAGATGTGTATCCGTAACTCCCGTAGTTTTGTTCAACTGTATCACCTGTTGCATCTTCTAAGCCAAAGCTTCCTCCATCTAAAGTTTTTAATTGTACGGCTATATAAACGCCTGCAGTCGGAGCTGCCCCAAAGGTTATAACATTGTCTACAAGTGTGTAGGCTAATATATATTCAGTATATGTTCCTGGTAAACCAGTTGGGCTGGTATACAGTTTAAAATTATTCAAGGTATAGTTTAACCCCGCTGGATTAAAATCACCTAGTATTAAATCAGTGTTAAAAGTTACGGTTATTACGCCAGTACCGTCGGATACAAATCGCTGTGCTCCAGCGTAATATTGTTCATTAGTTTCGGTTATTAAACCGCCATTAGGTATAGGCATATCTTATAGTGTTGAGCGTTGAACTTCTTGTTGTACTTGTTGAGCAGCTACTTGAACGATAGATGGATCTCTAATAACAACACCTGAATAAAGTAATACTTTCAGTATAATATTAGATTGTTCTGTTTTAGATAACTCAAAATTAACAGAATTTGTAGGATTATACTGATAATAATTTTGACCAGAGGGTATCGTAAAATTCCAGATAACATCAACAGGCTTTCGCAAGTAACTAACCTGTATATCCGACGTAATAGATTGCGGATATAAATACAATTTACTATTTTCATATAGATATATTGGGTAAGTTGTTGTTGGTGCTATTAAAGGTGTTGAGTTTAAATATAAAAGCTCATTACGCTGCGATAGCTGAACTTCTTTTTCGTTTTGATATATAACTGTACCAAGCCTGTAAAAGTCCTCTGGAGTTGCCGTAACAACTATAGTTGCGTTATTTGCAGGAATACTGTTAAATATTATATTAGCTCCACTTATTGTAAAGGCTGTTGTTGATACTCCGTCTATAGTAACAGCTATAACGCTGCTAGCTAGCTGAGAAGAAGTTATCGATGTAAAAGGAAAAGAAATAGATGTTCCGTTTCCTGTAAGTGTTTGGGTAGCTACACCTGCTCCCGATGTTGTTGGTAACGTAAAATATCCTCCAGCTGGAACATAAGTTGCATCACCGTATGTTTTAAATACAGATATGTCCTGATCAACGTTTTTAACGCGATCCGCATATTCTGTATCATTATCAGGTCTTCTGACCTGCTGATTCAAAGTTTCAAAATAGCTTTCAAATATTTCTAACTGTACTTGCGTAGCAACTTTATTAAATTCGTCTGGTGATAGATTACCTCTCTGTTCCTTATTAAGAATAAGTAATACCGTTTTATAAACTATGTCTACATTTACTGCCATTTTATTTCTTTTATTATAAATATTAACCGGTCCCAATTAAGAAACCGGTCAATACTAATTCACCATCTATAATA